>ERZ1674170.98-NODE-98-length-16130-cov-9.980591_pt1 | contig 16130 bp, 8 predicted proteins | sample MGYA00581300_ERZ1674170 | MGnify/ENA primary metagenome ERZ1674170 (study PRJEB41354, sample SAMEA4873325) | human saliva metagenome | biome: human-associated habitat [ENVO:00009003]; feature: mouth environment [ENVO:08000002]; material: saliva material... | reverse complement strand
GTCTCCCCGTCCTTGGATGGGTCGGAGAGATAGTTTTACATCCTCTCTGGTACCTCAATACCAAGCAGTGCCATACCGTTCTTGATAACTTTAGCTACGTTCTTAGCAATCATCAAGCGGGTAATCCGCTCTGCTTCGGTGTCTGCATTGAGTATGCTGTAGTCATGATAGAACTGGTTAAACTCCTTGGTAAGCTCATAGCAGTAGTTTGCTATACCACTTGGGCTATAGTCAACACCTGCCTGTGCGACAGCAACACTAAAGTCGTTGAGCTTTTGAATGAGTGCTTTCTCCTTCTCATTGAGCGGTGCATCGTCGCTAAGGGATGTTGGTAAGGTGATATTCTGTGCTTCGGCCTTACGAAGAATACTGCGAATACGTGCGTAGGTGTACTGGATGAAGGGACCAGTATTACCATTGAAGTCGATAGACTCCTCTGGGTTAAATAGCATGTTCTTGCGTGCGTCGACCTTAAGGATGAAGTATTTCAATGCTCCCAGACCCACGATACGTGCAATCTCGTCCTTCTCCTCCTCTGTAATACCTTCTAGTTTGTTCACCTTATCTTCGCTAAGTGTCTTCGCATTCACAATCATTGAGGCTACAAGATCATCCGCATCGACAACCGTACCCTCACGACTTTTCATCTTGCCGTTCGGTAGTTCGACCATACCATACGAGAAGTGAACAAGGTCTTTACCCCATTTAAAGCCCAAGCGGTCCAAGAGTATGGATAGAACTTGGAAGTGATAGTTCTGCTCATTACCCACGACATAAATCATTTTATCGATAGGAAAGTCGTTGAAGCGCATCTCAGCCGTACCAATGTCCTGTGTCATGTAAACTGATGTACCGTCTTTACGCAGCAAGAGCTTCTGGTCCAAGCCTTCATCTGTTAGGTCGGCCCATACTGAGTTATCGTCTTTACGGATGAAGAGCCCCTTTGCAAGACCTTCTTCCACCTTCTTTTTACCAACGAGGTAGGTGTTTGACTCGTAGTAGATCTTGTCGAAACCGACTCCTAACGCCTTATAAGTCTCATCGAAACCAGCGTAAACCCAGTTGTTCATCATCTCCCACAAACCACGTATCTCAGGGTCGTTATTCTCCCATTTCACGAGCATGTCGTGTGCTTCCTTAATCAGTGGAGCCTCGTGTTCAGCCTTCTCTTTAGCCTCATCGGCCGTCATACCTGCTTCTTCATACTGCTTTTGCAGTTGCTGACACTCCTCTTTAAAGTGCTTATCGAATAGTACGTAGAAGTCACCAATCAAATGGTCGCCCTTCTTTCCAGCCTTTTCTGGTGTGATGCCATTGCCCCACTTCTGCCAAGCCAACATAGACTTACAGATATGGATACCACGGTCATTAACGATATTCGTCTTTATTACCTTATTGCCGTTAGCCTCCATAATCTGTGCCAACGACCAACCGAGCAAGTTGTTACGTACATGTCCGAGGTGGAGAGGCTTATTAGTGTTAGGTGAAGAGTATTCAATCATCACCAAAGGACTCTCCTCTGTCACCGGCTTCTCGCCGAACTTTTCGTCAGCGTTGATGTCGTTCAACAGACCCGTCCATGCTGCTTGTGCAATAACAAGGTTAAGGAAACCCTTAACAACGTTGAAGTCAGCCACAGCTCTGCAATTCTTCTTCAAGTAATCACCTATATCTTGTGCCGTGTCCTCAGGCTTCTTGTGTGAAGTCTTCAGTAGTGGGAATGTTACGAGTGTGAGGTTACCCTCAAAGTCGCTGCGTGTTTTCTGCAACTGAATCATCTTCTCTGGGACTTCTGTCCCATATAACTCCTTGACAGCTGCAAGTGCAGCAATGGTAATTTGCGCTTCTATCTTCATCTTTTATTACTTTTTATCTGTTTGCAAAGTTACGGAAAATCAGTTGAATAACGGCAGGAGGAAGCTTGTTAATTCTCATTTCGTAAATTAGATGCCGTAATTAGGCTTATTTTTAAGCCAAAACACGTATGTTGTAGATTGTTATAACGAGTCCTACCCACTTTCTTCATTAGGTTTATATGCGGTTGTGTAACTCCTTTCTGATACTAACTTACAACAGAGTTGATAATCTACAAGATGCCTTTTAATCCTCAGCACTATTAGAGACTATGCCCCACATCCCTTGTGCATATCCATAACAAGAAATGTTACCACATATCCTTTTTCCTCACCTTATCTATCCCCACGTATAGTATCCACCCTTCTCTTTGATATAGTCAATTAGCTCTTCAAAGAGTTGGTTCTGTCTTAATGTCGGTTCATTACCTGTTAGAATTAGCTGTTTGCGGGCTCTCGTGATAGCAACATTCAGTTTACGGTCAATAGGCAAACCATCTTCATAGAAGGTGTTGGCCGTTAGGAAGTCAAGTTGATAGCGACTTTGAATAGTGAACGAATACAGGATAATATCACGCTGGCTACCCTGATAGCGTTCAACAGTGTCTATACTGATTTCTTCAAGTTCGTGAATACCAAGTTTCTCTATCTCCTTTCTAATCATTGCAATCTGATTTCTATAAGGCACAATGACCCCAACAGATTTCTGTGCATCGAAATCCTTGCCAAGTTGTCGGTATAGTCGTTTAAGCAGGTCAGTAATGATACGAGCCTCCTCCATGTTTACCTTCTCTGATATATTCAGTTGTCTACAAGGTTTTGAAGGGATGAATATCATACGATGCGCCTTTAACAGCTCGTCAGTTTCGTCTTCGCTTGCTTCGTTGTAGGCTAATGTTTCTTCCAACTGGTGGGCTAATGGAACACACTCCAACCGTTCCTTAGCATAGAACTTACGATTGGCAAAATCGGCAATGTCGGGGTGCATGCGTCCTTGCTTGTGTAGTGTACCAATAAAATCAGTTCTTCCAGCTGCCCGTTCGGTAAGGATAAGTCGCTCAAACAAGGAATTAGCACAGGATAAGAGATGGATGTCTTTGAGAATCTGATGGCTCTCGTCCATCTCTAAAGAGTCTTGTTGCTGCACCACTGCAGGTAGTTGTTTATGGTCGCCTATTAGTATAAACCGATCTACTGCACGCTCTTCTCCATGTCGGGCAGACAGTAGTCCAATCACATTAGGCTCTAATATCTGACTTGCTTCATCGATGATAGCGAGGTCAAAATGCTTGATATTAAAGAGCGAAGCATTACTGTTCATTGTAGAGGTAGTGGCTACTACGATGCTAGCAGCAACCAAGGTAGACTTGATACTGTTGAGGGTTGCATTCTCATCTAACACCTCCTTCAATAGATGATCACTGTATTTCGGATCACAACTGAACTCATTACCTATGCGGATGTAGTCGAGTTTGTTCTCTGTCAGCATATTACAAATCTCATCGACAGCACGATTTGTATATGCAAGGAGAAGGATGGATGGTTGGGGGGTGGGTGTTGAGTGTTGGGTGTTGATGGTTTCTGATGGGTTGTTAGGCATAGAAACATTCGTTATACAAGCTGCTGTTGATTGCGAATAGATGTTTCCAGCCAGCTCTTCACGTACAAGGAACTGCAGAGCCTGTGAAGTCTTACCCGTACCAGGAGGACCGATTAAAAGAAAATAGTCCTGTGCCTGCTTTGCTTTCAAGACGATTTCGTCATAATCGGGGTGGTAGCTACGAGACAAGGTAAGCGACTTGTCGCTGCGTGGCACACGTTGTCCTAAAAGCAGCTGACGCCGTTCTTCACTTGAGGTGATGAAGGTGTGTAGACTTCTGATAGCCGATGTACCACCGATGTCACTCCCCGCATGTTCAATGGCGAAGTAGTCTCCGTTGATGAGGTTAGGGTTTTGCTGTCCGTCATTGAGGTGTACAACAAGTTTGTCACCGTGTATCTCCTGCAGAGAACCTTTGAAGAGAATACTCTTCCTGACGTCAGGAGCCTCCTTCTTCTTGTATGCATAGAGGTAAATCATGTCTCCTCTGCGAAAGTTAGGGAGGAAGTCTTCACCCTGTTGAGGCACGGAGAGTGTGATAGTATCGTATCCGTTGAACGAGCTACTACGCTCTTTCTCGGTGATAGTCAGTCCTGTATAGATGTTACCCGTCTCTTTCTTCTCCGCAAGCGGCATGTTCCAGAGGTCGGCATTGCTACTCCCAACGCCCTCTTGCACACCCACTTTTGAAACTAATTGTTCCTTGATAACGAAAGTCATCATACGTGTGAAATAAGCCCGTTCGAGCTCGTTGAGCTGATGGAGTGGTGCCAGTAATGCTATGAGTGGTGGTAGTAGATAACGTTTATAGAAATCATCATCATGCTTCTCAGTGTTCAGTGTTTGCGGAGTAAGCAGTGGTAATATCTTTTCAAAACCATTTTCTGCCATCCAGAACTCCGTTGCCACAGCTTGATTACGGAAGCGAATAGCTTCACGTATCAGTTTTTGCAGTGGTTCAACCTCAAGTAGTCCGTCAGGTAGAGGATACTTAGAATACAACAACTCGATGTGTGTGTTCTTCGGACTGAGTTGGAAATTATATTGCAGAATACCATAGTAAAGCAACAACTGCACGTAGTGTTTCTCTACATGGAGCGACCCATGCTCATTGCGACTCTTTCTTTCAATAAAATTATTCTTGCCCGACTTCTGTTCAACAAGCAGTTTTAAGTCGGTCGTCATAAGGTCTACACGCCCCTGTATGCCTAACCGCTCGCATACAAACGACGGTTCGAGGATAGCTTTCTGGCGGTCGAAACTACGGAAGATCTCGTCTACAATCTCCTTGATGTTCTCTACCTGTCGTTCAGCGTCTTGTTTGAACGATGCTGCATCAAAGCTAGGACAGGTGGCATAGTCCAATGCCTTCTCTCTAAAGTTAGACCTAAACGTGTCTTTAATGTCGTATTCTGCAGGATGATTGATGATATCGTCGAGAGCAGAACCAGCAAAGTTACCCAAAAGAAAATATTTGTTACTGAGACGAGGACTAAGTCGGTTGACGGTGAAGAGCAACGGGTGATGTCCGTAAGACTCAAAACAGTTGGCAATGGTAGAGATGTCTATGAGATAGTCTGGCTCAACAACGACAAGACGTGGTACTACCTTCTTGCGTGTGACAGTACAGTCAAGGAGGTTCAGTTGCATCCCTTCGCGTAGCATAGGGCGTAAGTAGCTGAAATCAATATACTCTGGTGTGTCCATATAGTCAACTGTCAGGAGCTCTTCGCTACTGTCCTGATTGGTTACGGCTACTTGAATCGTCTTGTCATCCCACTCTCTTACGATACAGCGGATGTATCGATAATTCATTATCTGTATGTTCTCTGTTGTGCGTCCACGTGCTGGAATCATCTTAACAAGGAACGAAGGGATAGCTTCCTGTACGACTGCAGAGACGAAGATAGCCAAGGCACGACAGTCGTAGGCCACGTCGTCGGGTAGAATGGGGGCCGTAGAGTTACTATGCCTACGCATTTTCTGTATTGCTACAATGTCTTGTGGAGCTATGTGATGTTGTCTACATAGCGACTCCACCTGCGACGACAGGTTACCGAAACCATGTCGGGTATTTTTCAATCCTTCGTGACAAGCAATGACAAGTGTCTCGTGCATGATGAGAGCCTGCGTTTCAGAAGGTGCCGAAAGGATGTCGGCAATACGTGCAAAGAGTTCGTGTGCCATGATGAGAGTGTCTCCTTAGTACGCTGAACGTGTATGACGTGTATTCTTACAGAGCGTGGAGATTGATTTGCTGGGTTATGTTTTGAGTAGGTGTTATTGCTTTGTTGTCAGTTTGCTATGCGCTTTATCTATTGCAGAGAGTCCTCTGTCGTGAATTATTTTCATGAAAAGAAGAATTTTTTTTCATGAAGAAAAATATTTTTTTTCATGACAAGAAATATTTTTCTTCATGAAAATAATTCGACGAGGTTGGTCGCTTTGCTCGCTTACTGTCCTCCTAAGCGTTCAAAGAAAGTGATAACTTCCTCCCAAGTCTTGAACTCTTCGCTACCAAAAAGCAATGTTGTTCCGAGGAAATCATCGTGCTCTTTACTACTGATAAGGTAGTCGCCATAGAGAAGCTGCGGCTGGTTGGTGAAGATGGCATGGTTCCAAGCAGGTGCACTGAAGGTGTCCTCTATCCATGCTTGCTGTTCGGTGATTGCAGATGGGTTGTTTGTCGGTGCTGGACAGGCAAAGAAAACGTTGTAGTTATCGAGCAGGAACTCGTAAGCTTTGTTCAGACTCGACTTCGGTTTGCCGTATCCATCAGCGAGCGTGTTCTGGTCTATGAGTACAGTTCGCCGTTCGCGTCCCTCCTGTCGGTCGTCAATCCATCGGATGACGGGCATTAGGTAGTGATAAATAGCCTTCTCTATGAGTCGGTGTTCACCATGAAAACGAATCGCTTGAGGGTAGTGCTCGTTGAAAAGGTCGAAGGTATGGACAACGGGATCAGCGTCGCCAAAGAGTCCGAAGACAAGTTGCTGCTCCTCTTCCGTCACTTGAGAGAAGCACTTCTCGGTTATCTCTTTGTATTCCTTAACCAATGCTTTGGTGACGATAACCTCCTGTATGCCGTCTTGTCGTGGATTTTGAAACACTTGTTTACCCATCATATTGGTCTCGCTGATGGTTGTTCCCATCTGAAAAGCAGGATTTACGCATATTCGATCGACCCCATAAAGCATCTCCGTGTACATTCCTCCCATTGAAGTTCCTATGATTAAGTCGGGCTTCTCGGTGTCGACAAGGTTGTGTAAGAGCTCCATTGCCTCCTCAGGATGTATGGGGAGGTCGGGCGCAATGACTGTAGCTTCGGGCATGTAGTCCCTTAGTATTTGTACTGTGTGACTTGAACCGGCTGACATGAAGCCGTGAACGTAGATAATCTTCTTTCCTACCATGAGGTCAGGAAAGGTCTTTTTATATTGATTTTCCATTGTTTCTTTTTAGGAGTGAAAGGACTTGAAGGAGTGAAAGGGAGTTAAGACAAATGTCTTGTAGAGTGCTTTAATCCTTTTCCTCTAAGTCCTCTTTGCCTTGTGAAAAGGCTGAAGAGAGGGTTAAACTATGGGAAGACTGATACCGTTTATCTTCTGATAGATATCGAGCGCATAGATGTCTGTCATCCCGCTGATGAAGTCGAGCACCGCCATGATACGTGTTTCAAGACAAGGACTTTGGATGTCATACTGACTTGAGAAGCGTCGGATGAGTTGCTGACTGTGGAAATGGTCGGGCTCAACAGCCGCTCCGATGAGTGCTTCCATCAGTGTTTCCATAATCTTATAACCTGATAGTTCAACGTCGAGGACCGCCTTACTGCGGTAAATCCTGTCTACTGAGACCTCTGTACAGTGCTTGTAAGCCTGTCGAGGAAGCTCTGATATATGCTTGATGAGCGACCCCTCGAATGTTCCATTGAGTATTTCGTCCTCGTGTTCGACGAAGACATTGACACACTCGGCCTCTAATAATCCCACAGCACAGGCACGGAAATAAACGACTTGTTCGTTTTGGTCGGTCACCCCCTCGTCCTTTATGCGCTGACGAATACTCTTCCTTGTCGCCTCATCGAAGAAGCCAAGGAGCAAGTCGGCCGTCTCGTCAAATGAAAGAAGCTTGAGTTTATGGGAGTCTTCGATGTCCATAATCTCGTAACAGATGTCGTCTGCCGCCTCCATAAGGTAGGTTAGTGGATGGCGAACATAACAGATACCTTTCTCCGAGCTATCCTTCTGTATGATACCTAATTCATCAGCAATCTTCTTGTAAGTGTCTTCCTCTGTAGCAAAGAAACCGAACTTGCCGTGTTTGCCAGCGTAGGTAGAACTGAAAGGATACTTGACAATACTCGCAAGGGTAGTGTAGGTCATCACAAATCCACCTTCTCTTCGGCCCAAAAAACGGTGGGTCAGTAGGCGGAAGGCGTTGGCGTTGCCCTCAAAATGGGTGATATCCTCCCAGAAATGTGGACTGACACGGTCCTTTAAGCTGGCTCCTGGACCTTCTGTGAAGAATGCTTGCATCGCCTTCTCACCACTATGACCGAAAGGAGGGTTACCCATGTCGTGCGCATAACAAGCTGTCTGTACGATGGTTCCAATCTCTTCAAAGAGCGTACCACGTAACGTTGGGTGCTTTTCTATGAGCTTTCTTGCTACGTCATCACCCAAGGACTTACCTAAGGAGGCCACTTCCAAGGAGTGAGTGAGGCGGTTGTGCACAAAGACACTGCCTGGTAGAGGGAATACTTGGGTCTTGTTCTGCAGTCGTCGGAACGGTGCAGAATATATCAGTCGGTCGCTGTCACGCTTGAATTCAGAACGGTCGTCGTGTCGAAGGGCATGTCGCTCTTCCTGTCCGAGACGCTTGTTGGATATGAGTTGTTGCCAGTTCATTGCGGTTGATGTTGGTTGATGGGTGTTGAATGTTGGGTGTTGATGAAATGAGCTAATGCTGAGTTGGGGTATTGAAAGTTGGTTGATGGGTGTTGAATGATGGGTGTTGATGAAATGAGAAGATGATTAGTTGGGGGATTGAAAGCTACACGCAAAAGTAATTAAAATTGGCTAAAAACAAGTTTTTTACTACATAAAATGTATGAATATGGCTTTAATTGATTAATTTTGTACCTTATTATATAGCAATGATACAGATAAAAGTAATCAATAAAGGGCATCAGCAGCTTCCTGCTTATGCTACTTCACAGAGTGCGGGGATGGACCTCCGCGCTAATATCGACGCTCCTATCGTATTGAAACCCATGGAGAGAAGACTCGTTCCGACTGGTCTTCATATCGCTCTCCCAGTAGGGTTTGAGGCACAGGTGCGCCCTCGTAGTGGTCTTGCCTTGAAGCATGGACTAACTGTTCTGAACTCTCCTGGTACGATAGATGCCGACTATCGTGGTGAAATCATGGTTCTTCTCATTAATTTCTCAGATGAGCCTTTCACCATCAACGACGGTGAACGCATTGCACAAATGGTCATTGCACGGCATGAACAGGCTGAGTTTGTTGAGGTGGATATGCTTGATGAGACCGAAAGGGGTGAAGGGGGGTATGGCCACACGGGCGTGAAATAAAGATAAAGAAAGGAACTATAAATGTTCAATAAAGTTATATTGAAAGGCATAAAGATACGTCGCACCCTCATTGCGCTTGCTCTGCTGGGTGGCTCTTTGGCTGTACATGCTGACCGAGAGGATAGCCTTCAAAGCTATAACTACTTCTTCCTTGAGGCGATGAGACAGCAGGATATGGGCAACTTAACGGCTGCTTTCGACCTACTACGCCATGCACGCGACCTCAATCCAGCTGCTCCAGAGGTTTATTATCAGTTGGCTGCTTTCTATGTAGACATGAAGAAGGATGCTCTGGCACGTGAATACTTCGAGAAGGCGGCAAGTCTTGACCCAGAGAACTCGGCTTATCAAGAGAAATTAGGCAAACTCTATGTGTCACAAAAAGACTATCCTAATGCGATAAAAGCCTTCGAACGGCTCTATGAAGCTAATAAAACGCGCTCTGATGTACTGCAACTTCTCTATCAACTGTACGGCTCTCAGAATGATTATAAGATGATGATTAAGTGCTTGGAACGGTTGGAAACGGTGGAGGGAACCAGCGAGCAGATCTCTCTAAGCAAGATGCAAATATACGAACAGATGGGAGAAAAGCGCAAGGAGTACGATGAGTTGAAGGCGCTCGTTGATGGTCATCCTCTCGATCTTAACTATCGTGTGATGTTCGGGAACTGGCTCTTGCAGAATGGAAAGAAGAAGGAAGCACTTCAAAAGTACCGTGATGTGTTGAAGGAAGACCCTGACAACTCGCTTGCCAAGGTCTCCATGATGGATTACTATAATAATATTGGTGACAAGGCAAGCGTAAAGACGATCCTACGGGAGCTGTTGCAATCTCCGAAGACGGCGCAGACTTTGAAGTTAGAGTTGCTCCGTCAGGTTATTGCAAGCAGTCAGAAGGATAATAATCCAGACAGTACTGAGGTGTTGAGACTCTTCTCTGAGGCCTTGGCTGTGCCCCAAGAGAATGCTGACATCTATATGCTTAAAGCTGCATACATGTCTTTTCTCAAGTTGCCAAAGCCTGACATCACTCGAGTCTATGAACAGGCAATAGAGATAGAACCCGATAATTCGAGTGCAAGGATAGCCCTTATACAGAATATTTGGGACACACACGACTATGATAAGGTAATTGCTATCTGCCGTCCTGCCATTGAGTACAACCCAGATGAGATGATTTTCTATTATTTCCAAGGGATGGCTCAGTTCCAGAAGCACGATAACAACGCCGCATTGGAGACTTTCCGAAAGGGAGTAGGGCAGATAAAGCCAGACAGTGACCCAAGTATTGTGTCGGACTTCTACGGTATCATGGGTGATATCCTGCATGAGAAAGGACTCAATAAAGAAGCTTTTCAAGCCTATGACAGCTGTTTGCAGTGGAAACCAGATAATGTGGCTGCGTTGAACAACTATGCCTATTACCTCAGTGAGGCGAATGAAAACCTCACAAAGGCAGAGCAGATGAGCTATAAGACCATCAAGGCCGAGCCTAATAACAGTACTTTTCTCGATACATACGCATGGATACTTTTCCAGCAGAAGCGCTACGAAGAGGCTAAAATATATATCGAACAAGCAATTCGAAATGACTCAACACTGAGCAACGTAGTCAAGGAACACGCTGGTGATATCTATGCACAGACAGGCGATATGGCTAAGGCTATTGAGTTCTGGCAGAAGGCCATTGATGGAGGTAACGACAGTGCTACGTTGAGAAAGAAGTTAAAACTAAAGAAATACGTCGTAGAATGAAGAAAACAAAGATATTACTTATAAGCATGACTGCCCTTCTCTTGGCAGCATGCGGTACTAAGAAGGCTGTGATTCAACAGAAGCCTGTGCAGGACACAAAGGTGACACAGCCAACAGCACCTGCCCCAAAGGATAACAAGCTGCAGAGTGTTGTTGCCATGCAGCGCATTACCGACAATGCACTCTACCAAAAGAACCTTGTTTCAAACCTAACTTTTACGCTCAATGATGGCCGTAAGGACATTACAGTACCGGGTATTCTGCGTATGCGTAAAGATGAGGTTATCCGCTTACAGTTGCTCATCCCAATCCTTCGCAGTGAAGTGGGACGCATCGAGTTTACCAAGGATTACGTTCTTTTCATCGACCGTATCCATAAACAATACGTAAAGGCAAGCTACGACGAGGTAGGGTTCTTGCGTGATAATGGTATCAACTTCTATTCGCTTCAATCGCTCTTCTGGAATCAAGTGTTTGCCCCTCGCCAGCAAAGGATGAGTGAGGCTGATTTGTCACAGTTTACTGTTGACGAGAGTAAAGCACAGGGGGAAGGTGTTATAACAGTAAGTCTTAAGGACGGTAAGATGGACTATAAGTGGTCTGTCAACCCTAAGAACAATCTTATTCAGCTTACTACTATAACATATAATAGTACTGCTCACGGCGCTTCAAAGCTCTCTTGGACCTATAATGACTTTAGAGCGTTTGGCTCAAAGCTGTTTCCTGCCGATCAGACTTTGATTATCAATACTCCAGCAATTGGTCAGAAGCCAGCAAAGACACTGAAAGCTAATTTCGTTCTTGATGGTTTTAGTGATGGTAGTGAGTGGGAGACTTTAACCCAGCCATCGGATAAGTACACAAAAGTAAGCGTAGAGGATATCCTCGGCAAACTAATGAACTTCTAAATGAAACGTCTTTATTTACTATTTATATTAGCAATGATGAGTGTGCTAACAACCTCTGCTCAGCACACAAGAAGGCATTCACGCCATCGGAATACGGCTGTCGCTCAACCCGTTGAGACGAAATCTACTGTAAAAGAAAATGGTAGACATGCTACTGCGGCAGCAGATAATAAGCAGATAACAACCCCTGTGACTCCTTTACGAGGACGTAAGCCAACGGTGGAGAAAATACAGTATCAGGCTCCTGTTAGAGGTCGCTCACATCAGCAAGTGACGGCTACACAACAACAGGGCAGGCCTCAACAGCAACATGGAAAGCAGCAACAGCAACATGGAAAGCCTTTACAACAACAGCAAATCAAGGGACAACAAGTTCTTGTAAAGGGTCAACAAGTTGCGCATGGGAAAGCTGCAGCACGCAATGCTGTCGTTGGTAAGAAAGGAGCGAAGGGTCCTGCCTATGTGACGACGGCTGAGATTAAAGGATTGCAACAGCAGAATCAGAAGCTACAACAGGAGATATCTGCGCATGAAGAAGAGATGAAAGTGAAGCAGAAGGACGTTGATGACCGCTTGCAGAAGATTGTTCGGCTTGATACTGAAATCGGTCATCAGCAGAGAACGATTGACACTATAGCCACAGACATCAAAGGCTTAGATACGAATATCGGTATTCTGAAAGGTCAACTCGCCTCTCTTGAAGCACAGTTGAGCGAGCGTCGCGCTCGTTTCATCCGTTCTATGCGTTACATGGCACGTCATCGTAGTATTCAAGACAAGCTTATGTTCGTCTTCTCAGCAAAGAACTTGACCCAGATGTATCGTCGTCTTCGCTTTGTACGTGAGTATGCTGCTTACCAGAGGGCGCAGGGCGAGCAGCTTAAAGTTAAGCAGTTGCAGGTGGATGAGAAGCATACTCAGTTGAAGCACGTACGTGTCAACAAGAGTAACCTACTGTATAAAGATCGTCAGGTACATGCCCAGATGGAGCGTAAGCGTGTTGAACAGCAGGCGGTGGTGACCTCCCTACAGAACGACCAGAAGGTGTTGCAGGGTGTAATAGCACAACGTCGTCAGCAGCAACAAGCGTTGAATGCACAAATAGACCGCCTTATTCAGATTGAAATACAGAAGGCGCGCGAACGTGCCATAGCTGAGGCAAAGGCACAGGCTGCCGCTCGTGCCGCTGCAGCAAAGAAGCGTGCAGAGGAGTTAGCACGTAAGAAAGCGGCTGCAGAGGCCGCTGCTCGTGAGAATGCTCGGCGTATTGCTGAGGCGAAAGAACGTGAGGCAAAAGCCAAGGCGGCCGCTCGTGCTGCTGCTGAGGCTGCTGAGAAGGCTCGTCAAGAAGCTGCTGCTCGTGCCGCTGCAGCCCGTGCTGCTGCAGAAAAGGCACGTCAGGAAGCATTGCAGAAGGAACGTGCTGCCGCTCGTGAACGGGCTATTCGCAAGGCTGAGGAGCAGGAGGCTGCGGCTAAAGCGGCACAGGAAAAGGCTGAAGCACGTGCTGCTGCTGAGCAAGCTCGTGCCGACCAGATGGCTCGTGAGGCTGAGGCAAACCGTGTGGCAGCTGAACGCAAGGCCGATGCCGACCGTGCTCGAGCTGCTCGTGAGGCTGAGGCTGCAAGGGCCGCTGCCGCTGAGAACAATGATATGCTAAGCTCAGCTGACCGTGCGATAACGGGTAACTTCGCTAATAACCGTGGTCGATTACCAATGCCATTGTCGGGCCAGATAGTCAGTCACTTTGGTCAGTATAATGTGGCAGGTATGTCGAATATCCGCTTGAACAACGATGGTATTAATATTAAGGGTGCTCCTGGCAGTGCTGTTCGTAGTGTCTTTATGGGCGAGGTGAGCGGTGTCTTCATGGCAGGCGGTATGAGTGTCGTGATGATACGTCACGGTATTTACATCACTGTCTATGCTAACTTGGGTTCTGTAGGCGTCAGCAAGGGACAGAAGGTAGGTACAGGACAGACAATCGGAACGGTTGGTAGGACTGGTATACTTCAATTCCAGCTGCGTAAAGAGACTGCTAAACTGAATCCAGAGCAGTGGTTACGCTAACAAACTGTCGGTCTTCTATATTAATAAGGTGGATTTCTTGAGATCTAATTAGCGGTAGTTAGCTTGGCTTTTCATCGTCTTTCTCATCTCAATAAAACATCATAACTGAATTATCTTCATGAAGAGAAATATTTCTTTTCATGAAGATAATTATTTTTTTTCATGAAGAAAAATATTTTTTTTCATGAAAATAATTCGGAGCCTTTGCCCTTCTGTTGTGTAGGTAGTTGTGAATAAGGTGATTACTACTACACGAAAATAAAAGTGATAATGCCTCTCTGTAACGTTGTTCGTGATAGGCTCGATTGCAATCTATCTGGGTGTGCAATCCTTCTAAACCACAATAGGTTGCATGCTCATCGAAGTCTCATTTTCTACTGATAATCATCCATCTACTTATTAACCATTTGTTGAGATTTTGATAGGCTTCAAACAACCAATTAACCATGGAAAACATCCTATCGAGTATCGACCCAACTATCATGGATAATCTGCTCTATTGATCAGTAGATGATGGTAGAATAGGTCTTGTTCTGTCCTATAAAGGAATATAATTGTCCTGTTGTTCTAAGTTTAGAGAGGTCGAAAGGAATAGGTAAAAATTATCATTTAATATCTAATTTATTTTTTGCTTTGCGGATAAATGTTTATATTTGCAGGAAATAAAGTATAATCAGCGATCGGTCTATAAGCTTAGCTTGTAGATAGAGTATCTGCTGAAGGGATGAAGAAAAATAAGGAAAACAATGCAGACAATCAGTCATCTTTCTGTTCTTATACATGAACAAGCAAAAAAACACGGTACAAAAGCGGCCATTACCTTCCGTAACTTTGGTAGTTTGGAGTGGCGTTCAGTGTCATGGAATCAGTTCTCAATGCGCGTAAAGGAGGTTTCAAACGCTCTTTTGAGCCTTGGGATGAAGCCTCAAGAGACGATTGCTGTGTTCTCACAGAACTGTATTCACCATCTTTATACAGAGTTTGGTGCATACGGAGTGCGGGTGATTAGTATTCCTTTCTACGCCACAAGTTCTGAACAACAGATACAGTATATGATTCAGGATGCCAGTGTAAGGTTCCTGTTCGTTGGTGAGCAGGAGCAGTATGACAAGGCACGTCGCATCCAATCGCTTTGCCCTTCGCTCGAAAGAATTATTGTTTTTGATTCGAGTGTACGACTTAGTCAGCACGACCCCAATTCTATTTACTTTGAAGACTTCCTAAAGTTAGGGGAAGGTTTCCCACGTGAAGCTGAGGTAGAAGAGCGTTGGGGGCAGGCGAATGAAGCAGATATTTGTAACATACTCTATACAAGTGGTACCACAGGAGAGAGTAAAGGCGTGGTCTTAACATATAAGATGTATCATGCAGCTTTGCGTGCCAATGCGAAGAGTGTACCCTTGAATGATAAAGACCGTGTCATCAATTTCCTACCGTTCAGCCACGTCTTCGAGCGAGGGTGGGCTTATCTGGCCCTCTCTCTTGGGAGTGAATTGATTGTAAATACCTATCCTAAGGAGATACAACAGAGTATGCGCGAGACGCATCCGACGTGTATGGCAGCCGTACCTCGCTTCTGGGAGAAGGTTTATGTGGCTGTGAAGGAACGCATGGAGAACTCCAGTATCGTTCAACGCAAGCTGTTCTATCATGCTTTGAACGTTGGAAGGAAACGCAATATACAGTATATAGCACGTGGAAAGCGTGTTCCGCTTACGTTAGAGATGGAGTATAAGTTTGTTAATAAGACTGTACTAAGTCTTGTTCGTAAGCAGTTAGGACTGGAGAATCCTCATATCTTCCCAACAGCGGGGGCTTACGTGTCACCAGAGGTAGAGGAGTTTGTACATAGTGTTGGTATTAATATGATTGTTGGGTATGGACTAACAGAGAGTCTGGCAACCGTTACCTGCGATCATATTGGACAGCCATATACCGTAGGTTCTGTAGGTCGTCCAATCGAGGGCATCGACATCAAGATTAGCGAAGAAGGTGAGGTAATGTTGAAAGGACCTACGATTATGCCTGGATACTTCCGTCGTGAGACTTCTAATGCGGAGGCTTTTGATAAGGACGGATACTTCCATACGGGTGATGCGGGGTATATGAAAGATGGTGAGTTGTTCTTGAAAGAACGTATCAAAGACCTCTTCAAGACCTCAAATGGTAAATATGTAGCACCGCAGATGGTTGAGGGTATGCTATTAGTGGATAAGTTTATCGAACAAGTATCGGTCATAGCAGACCAGAGAAAGTTTGTGGCTGCATTGATAGTCCCTGAGTTCTCTGTGCTTGAAGAGTGGGCTAAGGAGAACCATATAACGTTCAAAGACCGTGAAGAGTTA
>ERZ1674170.92-NODE-92-length-16742-cov-10.467849_pt1 | contig 16742 bp, 12 predicted proteins | sample MGYA00581300_ERZ1674170 | MGnify/ENA primary metagenome ERZ1674170 (study PRJEB41354, sample SAMEA4873325) | human saliva metagenome | biome: human-associated habitat [ENVO:00009003]; feature: mouth environment [ENVO:08000002]; material: saliva material... | reverse complement strand
AAGCCTGCACGTAGGTCTTCAAACGGCTGATGAACCGTGCCTCCGAGAAACTATCCACGTGCTCACGGATGTAGTCGGCGTCCCAGTCCTTCGGGTTGAAGACCTCCAGAGCTGCCTGCAGCTGCTCCACCGTGGGCTGCTCGATGAACACGCCCGTCTTACCTTCCTGAATCGTATCCAGGAAGCCACCCGCGCGGTAGGCGATGACCACCTTGCCGCTCGCTCCGGCCTCCAGCGGAGTGATGCCGAAGTCCTCGTAGGAAATTGCCAGCAGCGCCAGGCAATGGCGGTAGGCGTAGCGCAGCTGCGCATCCGTCACACCCGAGGCAATCCGAATCGTGTCACCCGCAATCTGCTGCAGGTGTTCCTTCTCGGGACCGTGACCAATCACCAGCAGTTTCTTGCCCAGGTTATTGCAGGCTTCCACGGCCTTGTCCACGTTCTTGTAGGGCAGCAGACGCGAAACAATCAGGAAGTAATCCTCCCCGCTCATGAACTCTTCAAGACCCGGAATCGGCTCCGTCGGAGCTTTAGGGTCTACCGAGTGCGGAGGGAAGAAGATCGGAACGTCCTTCTTGCCGTACACGTTCTCGATGCGCTTCTTAATGACGCTGGCGTTCGCCACGTAAACCGCTGAGCGGTGCGCAGCCCAGTGATCCCACAGCATCAGCGCCGGACGTAGCGTCTTCAGCAGCAACGGCACGGGACCAGTGCTCTTCTCGCCCAGGTACTGATCGCTCAGGTAGAGCCAGCGAGCCGGCGAGTGGCAGTAGATAAACTTGCGACCCGCGTAGTTGAAGCCGTGCGCCCAACCCGTCGTCGATACCACGGCACGCTCCGCGGGAACCTTCAGAAGGGAGGAAGCCAGCGGAAGAATCGGCAGGGCCATGCGGTGGTTACGGCGCAGGTAGCCAATCTTGTTCAGAGGACTCGTGATGATTTTCGCGTCCTTGAACTCGGGGAACGTTCCCTCCGGGTCGTACAGGGTCGTGTAAATCGGGGCGTCCGGGAACGCGCGATGCATAGCCAAGACCACGCGCTCGGCGCCTCCACGCTGAGTCAGGTAGTCGTGAGCAATTGCGATTTCCTCTGTTGCTTCCGGCTTCACAAAGGGTACGTAGCGACGCACCAGGTGCGCCACCTTCTTCAAGCCCTTCGGAATATCTGCCAGCACCGCATCGGGATTCTTTGGCCCGGTGAACGGAGCGGAGGTCAAGAGCTGAGCGAGTGACATTTTCTTTTCCCTCCTAGAAAACTTTCTGTGCGCGTTCGGGGTAGTGAATACCTGCGTAGGATGCAGCCTCAACCTGCAGAGCCACCAGCTTCTCGGCCAGCTTCGCCGGCAGTTTGAGCAGAATCTTATCGCTCGCATCGCCCAGGGTCTTGATGGTCTTTTCGGTCGTGAACCGGGCCAGGGTCTTGACCAAGAAACCCCACGGGCCGCTCGGGTTCGGGGCCGGATGCGCGGCATCTCCGTGCTTACGGACGAAAATCGTGCGGGCAGATCCCGAATGTAGAGCGCGCAGGGCACGCACCGCGGTGGTGGTGGCCTCAGCATAGTGCTTGACCTCAACCTCGTCAGAAATAATGATGCGGCCGCCGGCATCGTGCACCATCTTGCCCATGTCTACGTCCTCCCAACCATAGAGGCGGTAGGCCGGATCATAGCCTCCGGTACGCTCGTAGAACTCAGCGGAAATCGACGAGTTTCCGTTCCAGTACAGCCAGCGTCCCTCTTCGGCCACGCTCAGGGCACCTTGCTTAAAGCGCGCATCGCGGAAGTTACCGTACACACGGGAGTACGGGGTGTCCGGGTACACGTTCTTGAGGGTACCAATCACGCCGTCGTAGTCGCGGTGCAGACGAATCTGGTTAGCGACGTAATCGGGAGCCGGCTGCAGGTCGTCATCGCAACGGATGAGGATATCGGCATCAGCCGCGCGGTGGCCGGCGTTCAGCGCCGCCACTCGGCCGCGGTTCTCCTCAAAGACAATCTTGGTCAGGTTCAGCTTGCCCTCGGCGATGTAGCGATCAACCACGGCCTCGCTGTTATCGATATCGCCATCGAGGACCACGATGACCTGGAAGTCCTTCTCCGTCTGCTCGGCAAGCGCATCCAGCGGGTAGTGCAGAATCTCCGCGCCACCGCGAGAGGGGATAATGACCGCAGCCTTGTAACGGTGAGTCGTCATGCTTTTCCTTCGGGTTGAGGTGAGATGAGAGTTTGAGTGAAGTATCCCGTGGGGAGGGATCAGACGTAGGGATTAGCGAGCGAAGCGTTCCAGAACCTCGCCCACGCGAACCTTGCCCGCCTCGGGAGAGTAGTTCTCCTGCCAACGCCAGAACAGTTCGGAGGTGCGTTCCGCCAGGTCGGAGGAGTTCTCGCGCAGTTCCTCCCCCAGGCTCTTGATGGCGGCGGCCAAATCCAGAGGCTGACCGGCCGAGACGATATAGGGGTAGGATTCGCCGCCCACGACCTCGGCTAGGGCGCCGGCATCACTCACAATGACGGGGATGCGGGCGCTCATCGCTTCAGCAACCACAAGACCGAAGGACTCGGGCGCAATGGAGGGAACCACCAGCATATCGATGGAACCAAAAAGCTGGTCCGGGGTGGTCCAGCCGAGTCGGGTGCTGAAAGACGACACCTGCTTCAGCGCTTCCTCCACCTCGGTACGCTCCTCATCCGAGGCAAACACGGGTTCACCGCCGATAACCAGGTCATAGGCGACCTCATCAGAGTTCAAGGCGCTCATGGCCGAGCAGAGGGTCGCGATACCCTTCGAGGGGGTCAGACGACCCAGGTACCCCACGCGCAGGCGGCGGTCGCCCACGCTGTGGTCCAGGGCGGTGGACACGCCGCTCACCCAGTTTGCAAAGACTTCGCTGCCGGGGCAGGAGTGCTCCACATAGCGGCTGGGAACCAGAGTCACAGAAGCCTTGCGACGGGCGAAAGGCACCAGCTTGGCGTTCAATCCGGCCGGTAGCTGGTGCAGGTGCACAATGCGGTTCTTACGACCGCCAGTGGCCGCTGCAGGAACCAGGCCGTTGCACCAGAGCAGAACGTCCTTGTGGCGAGCGTGCCAGGCGCGCAGTGCCAGCATGTACTGGGCTCGGTTTTTCGCCGGAAGCACGACGCGGGCGAAGCCCTCATCGGCGGCCGCCTCCACGAGCTGATTGGGCTCGGAGGGGCCGACGATGGTGACCTTATAGCCAAGGCTCCGGGCCGCGCGGGCCACGTTCAGGAGCATGACCTCGCCGCCGCCAATATCGCCGTTATTGGTAGCTATATAAAGCTCTTTCATCGTTATGCTTTCCTCGCCCGCTGACGGATAGAACTGACGTCAAACGATTTAGAAGTAGGTGACTTCTTAGGAATTTCTTGCTGGGCTACAGCGGCAGGAGCTTCCTTCTCGATGAGCTGGCCCTTCTGCTGTGCAGGTTTCTCAGCGTTGCCCTGAACCTTCTGCGTAGCATCTGAAATAGGTTCATGATGTCCGCTGTCCGAAGCGTCTAGATCCTTGTCCGGGTTCAGGTACAGCAATGCAAGACCCACCACGATAGCCCAAGGCACCGTCAGAATCACCTCGCCAAGACGCTGAGAGGTAATAATGATGATCACCATTGCGGCTTCGGCAATAACAATGCGCTGAGCACGCGGCTGCTTCCAGATGAATGCGGCAGAAATCATCAGGGCTACAATCACAATCATATAGATCCATCCAGCCTCCTGGACCAGCGTCATATATGAATTGTGGAAATAGAAGTAACGATTCTGAAGCGGCACCTGAGCGGTACCCAGACCGCCACCATACCAAGGAACCACATCAATCATGCGGTACATGGTCTCATCGATTCGTTCACGCAGAAGGTCACTACCAAGTCGATCCGCGAAGGCACCAGCACGCGCGAAATTATCTTCCAGGTAGTTCACAGCGAGGTAGAACAGCCATGCAAGAACTGCCTTACCGAACAAATTCAGGCGATGAGAAAAGTACAACCACAGGACAGCAAAAGCATATGCGGCAAGAGAGGTACGGGAACCAGTCAACCACAGCATGCCGGAGGTAACAACAAGAGCAGCAATACGGTGGCTTGTCTTGCGGACCATAGCAACAAACAAGAAGCCGAAAATTGCGTAATACAGACCTGACTGATTCTTATCGTTCAACCAACCGGTCAGCGTACCGCCGTAGTTATTCGGTGCGATGCCCGCATAAAATCCAATGAGGTTAAAGATAAGACCCGAAGCCACGCCAAAGATGAGGGAACGAATATCAACCCTTTTTTGCGCAATCTGCAATGCCAACAGAAGGACCACAGCCATACGGATTGCACGGCGAATCGCTTCGTCGACAGAAATACCGTTAAAAGCTAGACTTTCAAACAAAGCCCAGCCAACAGCAAACAGGATGATTGAGAAGAACAAGGAGTTATACCTTGTCTCCAAGGTGGCAGGTTTGGTCAGCTTGTACAGCACAAACAGCATCACAACAACAGTACCCACGGGCATAGTCACAATGGGCGTAGGGACGCCGATGAAGATCAGGCCGAAACCAGCCCAAAAATCAAGCATTGACAGCCTTGAGACGCTGCCGACAAGGTACTTTACTTCACCCGCGGTCGCCTGCCCAATGCGATATGCCTGGCGAGAATTAGGATTTTTATCCTGCTGAGAAGCGGCGGCCTCTGTACTTTGGGGGAAAGACACGGTCATTTCTTCTCCAATGTGCGAGTGTAAATATCAGCCGTCTGAGCAGCCATCTGTTCATTCGAAATCCAGGTGAAAGGCTCAGACTCGCCCTTCTGCAGCTGCGCGCGCATAGCCTGCAGAACATCCTGAGTCAGGGTTGCACTCTGGCGGTCCACCAGCTCGTCGGCGCCCAGAATCTCCGGGTTACCGCCCACAGCGGTAGCAACCGTCTTCAGGCCGGCCGCCTTAGCATCCAGCAGAGTGTATGAGCAGTTCTCCCACACCGACAGCTGAACAATCATGTCGCTACGGCCCATCGCCTCAATTGGGTTAACGAAGCCGCTGAAGGTCACCGAATCGCCCAGGTTCAGACGCTGAGCCTGAGCCTGCAACTCGGAAGCCAAATCACCGGAGCCCGCAATCTCAAGGTGAGCCTGCGGGTAATCAGCACGAAGCTGCGCAAAAGCGTCCAGCAGCACGTCGATGCCCTTCTCAGGGGACAGACGAGACAGCGAGAGAATACGAGGACCGCCCTCGGCAGGTACACGCTGCTGCTCAACAGCCGCATGTACCTCGGGGATGTCCACGCCGTTGTACACCAGTTCCACGCCACGAGCGCCCCACTTGGCGCGCATCTGATCGGCGGTAGAACGGGAAACAGCAATTGCCTGGTCGGTACCCCACAGGCGCACACGGTGCACGGTCTCCATGAGCTTAGAACGCCAGGAGCTACCGTGGTACACCGAGTCATTACCGGCAATACCGTGCTCAGTGGTCAGAAGCTTCGGTACGCAGGTGCCGCGCTTGATGACGCTACGGATGCGTAGTGCGTTGACCACAGCGGTCGCTACAACGTCCGCATACGCCAGGTGGCTGTGCACAATATCCGGGCGGAGCTGCTCAACAGCCTTCTGCAAAGAAACAAAGGAAGTCTTAAAACCGTAGTCGGGGCCGAACTCAGCCTTGATGACGGTGACGCCCAGTTCCTCGAGGCGGCTCGTGAGCTTACCCTCGGGCGCGAGAACCACCAGGTTAAAGCCGGGGAGCCCGGCACGTGCCATATCGACAACGTGCCGAGCTACTCCACCAAAATCGGGAACCGGAACGACCCATAGAGCCGTTGGTGTAGAGGTCATGCCTTAGTCAACTTTCGAGTGAGGAAAGAACGGAAGGATGCAGAAACCTTAGTTTCAATGGAAATATGCACCAGGTAAGCGAAGCAGATCACCAAAACCAATGCAATAATACGTGCCCCCCAGGGACCAGCCACCGGGTAGAACATATCAACAAGCATATAACCGACCATAGCGTGGCCCAAGTAAAGGGGGTAAGAAATACGCCCCAAGAAATTCAGCGGACCCGTCGAAAGTACCGGAACGTTCTTCAGGTACACAACGGTGAAGAACACCAGACTAATCAGTGCCACACCGATTCCATGAGCAAGATCATGCATCAGTGCTGCGTTGAGGGAAGCCAGAATCGCAAAGTACGGAATATGCCAGGTGAACTTTCGATCATGGCTGTACATGAAGAACATCATGCCCAGGCTAAAGAGCGAAGAATGTTCCGCAACCGCAGCCCACACAATCATCTTCGGTGCTCCACCGAGAGAAGCCTCCGGGTGGAAGAGCAGACACAGAGCCGTGCCGATGACTGACCAGGTGAGCAGAATCGTAGTCAGCTCCCCACGGTAAATCTTTCCCTTCCGGATAATCAGGTACAGGGCAACCATCACGTAGAACTGCAGTTCCACTGCCAGCGTCCAGTACACCTGATCCACGTTATCCACACGCAGGAAGCGTTGCAGCATCGTCGTGTTAATCAGGGTCTGTGGAATCGTAATATGGCGTCCGGGGTTTCCGTAGATGAAATACACCAGAGCCGATACCGCCAGCGCAAACCAATAGGTCGGGTAGATACGAGAAAAACGCGAAATCACGAACTTCAGTGCCGACCCGCTCTTGATGGCGCTGAGCAGAATCACGAAACCGGAAATGATGAAAAAGAGCTGGACACCCAACTCGCCAAGGGCGATGTCATAGGGCGAAGGAGCAGTCCGCGGATAGTTCTCCGTAGCGGGAACACCCAGGTGATAAATCACCACGGTAATAGCAGCCAGGCCGCGGAACCCGTCCAGCTCCCGGAAACGCCCGGGAGTGATGAAGTCCTGATCAAGGACGTCACCCTCCCGAGCTTTTACGGTCTGAGACTTGGCCATAGATGCCGGTCCTACAGCCACTTCTCGAGGCGGTCCAGGGCGGTGAAGAAGCCTTCACCGTTGTTGATGTGGCCCTGCCAAATTTCAGGGATGAAGGATGCCTTCGGGGCCAGCTCACGCAGCTGCTTGCCCAGTGCGGCCCAGTCCACGTCGCCTTCACCGACCTGAACGCCCTCACCGTCAACACCAACGCCGTCCACCAGGTGCAGGTGAATCGACAGCGGTGCCAGCTGCTCGACAGCCTCCGACAGCGGAATGTTCAGGAAGTTAGAAGCCAGCATGGTGTGGGAGATATCCAGGCAGAGCGCGGTGTCGTAGGCACGCGAGAACTCCGCAGTGTCCTTCGGATCCAGGAACAGGTTGTGGTACTGCTGACCACCCATCAGCCAGGGGTACGGGGGCAGGGTCTGAGCGGCCAGGCGCACGCCGGATGCGTCCAGGTGCTTCAGAGCCTCGCCGATACGCTCGTACTTTTCGGCACGCTCGGAGACGGGGATGTGCTTGTCCTTGGTGAAGCCACCCATGGTCACAACCATGATCGGGTCCTCGTCCACGGTGAAGTAGCGGGTCAGGTCACGGGTGATGTCGATGGTGCGCTGCACCTCGGCGATGGAGCGTTCCCACACCTCGGGGTCCTTCGAGGCGAGGTCCACGAGGAAGTCGCCGGCGAAGAGGTCGGGCAGGTGGGTGGTGAAGCCCATGTCCAGCTTGGAGTCGAAGACATCGTCGATGTTGATGTCCAGGTCCTTGTAGGAGAAGTGGAACTCCAGGAAGTCCGGCTTAGCCTCTTCAATCAGCGGCTTGTAGTCGTGGTAGCGGACGGGCAGACCCCAGGGGCGATCAAACTTGAAGTCGCGGCGGGTGACCAGGTCATCCTTCAGGTCGCCCTCGAAGAAGAACGAGCCTTCTTCAACGTCGCGCTGCATGGTACGGCCGACCAGCTGCGGCAGGTGGTTCGGCTGCAGGCCGCGGCCGGGGGACTTCACGGCCACGTCAGCCTCGGTCACGACCTCGCCCTTAGCGATGTGGCGGGTAGCGACCAGGGACTTGGCCAGGTTCACGCGGTTCATCAGCTCACCGGTGGACACCTCGCGGGGAGCGGCAGAACCGATAGCTGCCTCAACCTCGCGAATCTGCTGGACCATGGCCTTGAATTCCTCGGGCAGCAGAGAGACGGTGTGGTCGTTACCCTCGAGGGTCTTGTCGGTGGTGAAGTGCTTCTCGATGATCTTTGCACCGCGAGCAACGGCGGCAATCGGCACGTGGTAGCCACGCTCGTGGCCCGAGTAACCGACCAGGCACTGGCCAATCTCGGCCAGGCGGTCCATGTAGGCCAGGTTCACGTCCTTGAAGGGTGCGGGGTAGGCCGACTGGCACTGCAGCAGGGCGTAGGATGCGCCGGCGTTACGCAGCAGGGCCACGGACTCGCGAATCTCTTCCTCGCGGCTCATACCGGTGGAAACCAGCATGGGCAGACCGCGGGATGCGACGTCGCGCAGCAACTCGTGGTTGGTCAGGTCGGCAGAAGCAATCTTCATGCCCTGAATACCATAGTCGACCAGTGCCTGCACCGAGGGGGCATCCCAGGGGGTGCACATGATATCCATGTTGTGCTGCTTGACGTGGTCGAAGACCTCGTACATCTGGTCCACGCTCAGGGAGAAGCGGGAGAGCAGGTCCAGGGTGTACTGCACGCCCAGGTCCTCGCCCGCGGTGGCGGCACCGCGCTGACGGTAGAGGGCGTCCATGTCACGCAGCTGGAACTTCACGGCGTCGGCACCGGACTCAACGGCCAGGTCCACCAGTTCCTTAGCGAAATCAACGCTACCCTGGTGGTTGTTGCCGATCTCGGCGATGATGAAGGCCGGGGAGTCCTCGCTGATGGTGTGCTTACCGATGCGCAGGACGTCCTGCTCGTCCATGGCGAGCGCCACGAGGTGGCCGCGCTCGTCGGTCAGCGGAACGTGGTTGATGCCCTTGGCAAAGTATGCGCGCAGGGTCTCGGGGTCGGCATCTGCCGGAGCGGTCTGCGGGTTGGTGTTAGCGGCATCCAGGGCGCTGGTCTCCAGGGACGCGGTCGGGTTGGCAATCAGCCAGCGGCGGAAATCGCCGTCGGAGAGAGAACCGCGCAGAATACCGGACTCGTTGACCAGGAAGATGATGCGCTGGCCGTTGGCAGAAATCTTCTGCAGTGCGGTAAGAATCGGGTCTTCAGCGAAGACCACATACGGGGCGATATTACGTTCAATAATCATAGGTTTGAACCTTTTCGTTTGAGTGTTCTATTGAATGACTGAGTGCCGGTCAATCCAGGACGGCGACGAGAATGTCGCCGGGACGAGGGTTACTTGCTCTCGTTCAGAATCTGAGTGAGCTGATGTTCCGCCACGGAGAAGTCAATCGGCGCGTCGATGTCGACGCCCTCAACCTCGTTGAGCATGAACAAGTCAATCGTACCGCCGGGGTAGCCGGCCAGGCGGTTGTGGTGCTCAGTGTACACAGGAGTCTTCGTGATGTACATGGAGCCGTTCTCGCGGTAGCGGAAGGTTTCCTTAGTCAGCTCCTGACGGCGCGGACGGTGCATAATCTCGAAGGCTGCGGTGGGTTCCCCATCGGCGTGCCAGGTCCAAATGAACGGACCGATCGGGATCACGCCGACCATGGAGTCCTTGTCGTTCTCGACGAACTGGCGGACCGCGCGTGCCAGGGTTCCGGGCAGACGCACGGGGCTGGTTGCCTGCAGCAGCATGACGGCTTCGGGTGCCCAGCCGTTCTCGGTGTAGAACTCGATGGCGTGCTCGACGACCGGCTCGGTTGCGGTGGTGTCCTCCGCCAGGTGGGCCGGGCGGATGAACGGCACCTCGGCACCGTACTCGCGGGCGATATCGGCCAGCTCGGCATCATCGGTGGAGACGACAACGCGCAGCTCGTGCTCACCGGCAAGCTCTTCCTTCGCGGCCAGGGCCTGCTCGATGGTCCATGCGGCCAGCGGCTTACCCGCGATGGGGCGCAGGTTCTTACGCGGAATGCCCTTTGAGCCACCGCGTACGGGAATGACGCAGAGAATACGCATTATGCCTCCAGAGTTTCGATGATGAGTTCAGCGATGCGGCGTGCCGGTTCCTTCTCGGGCTGAACCGGGGCGGGGGTGGGTTCGCTCCCCCACCGGTTCATGCCGTAGCGGTCCCAGAATTCCACAAGCCATGCGGGCGGTGCCGGGTGGTACACCCAGGCCGGGATGCCGCGGATAGCCGCTTCCAGCACACCGGTGGAGAAAATCGACACGACGGGGTTCGGTACCTCGTTCAGAGGGGTTCCGGAACGATCGATGCGGATGCCTTCCTTCTCCCACAGCTTGTGGGTCAGCACCGACAGCTTGTCCTTCTCGCTCGGGTGCGGGCGGTAGATACCGCCGTACTTCTTCAGGAAGGAGTGCGCGGCGAAAGCGAAGGATGCTCGCGGCAGCTCGGCGCCGTGCATCTGGCCCAGGAAGATGGGTTCCAGATCGTTCTGCTTCTGCGCCTCGGCACCGGCGGCTTTCTGAGCGGCCAGGTAGAGCAGCTGGGAACCCACCGCGTGGGTGGTCACGTCGCGGCGACCCGACGCCCAGAACTCTGCGTCGGCTTCGCTGAACGCCAACAGAGTTGCGCCAACCGGCAGGGGCGGTGCCTGCGGCACGAGCAGACCGTGCTGTACGACCCAGTACTCAGCACCAATCGCGCGAGAGTACTCGTAGGCGGCCGCGCCGCGGGCCAGGTAGTGGCCGAGGGAAAGGACCACGCGCACGCCGGGCAGGAGCCCCTGCAGCTGGTCGCCCGTCACTTCCTGTTCGGTCCAGGCATCACGGCCGTAACGCTCGGTGGCGTACTGGCCGTTGAGGTACTCCGAGGCATCCTCGGGGACCCACAGGGCCACGCCCACGTTCTCGAGGTACTTGAGCGGCTCCAGCAGGGAGTTACGGCTCGTCGGAGAGAAAGAATCGAGCACGATGAGCACGCGGGGTACGGCGCCGCGGGTGTAGAGAACACCGCCAACAGGGGCTTCCTGTTCCGCCGCGCCCCCGCGCAGACGTCCGATAAGGCTGCGGGCCTCGCCCTTAGCCCAACGCAGGGTGTTCTGGCGCTTCTGCCAGGCGGCCCATGCATCAATGTCGAGGGGGTAGGTTAGGCCCATAGTTGCTCCAAAATCTTGACGCGCTGATCGAAGGTGTGCTCGGCCAGGGTTCGCTTCTGACCGGCTTCACGAATCTTTCGTGCCCACTTCGGGTCACGGAAAATGCGGGTACAAATCTCGATGAGCTCATCGATGCTCTCGTACACCAGAACCTCTTCCCCCGGAATGTAGTAGCGGTCCACGTCGGGGCGATCAATCACCTGCAGGGCGCCAACGCCGGGCGCCTCGAAGGTACGCATGGTGAAGCCATCCTGGTTGTTGTGGATGTTCAGGGTAGCAGGGGAAGACGCCATGATGCCGTAGGCCTCGGAGCGGTCGATGTCGCGGCCGGCGGGAACACCGGAGTCCTTGAACTGCTTGGTGCGCAGAATATCGTAGGGGTGACGCGACCAGGCACGGCCGTAGGCACGCACCGGCAGACCGGCGGCGACGAGGGCCTGCAGGGTCTCCTCGCGGTTGGGGTACTTGGCGCCCACAAAGTTAATGGAGTCCTCGCGCACGGGAACAACCGGGCAGTGGGTGTCGTAGGCGTTAGGCATGTCGAGCACCTCGAAGCCCTGCTCACGCAGGTGCTGCGCGTCCAGCGGGCTGTAGCTTGCCAGCGAGCCCAGGTGGTGCAGGTCCTCTTTGGTGTAGCTCATGCGGCGCATCTCGTCGTAGAGCCAGGTGCCGTAGCGAACGCCGGAGGTCTCCAGCAGGTCCCACCATTCGCGGGAGAGCATGTCGCCCTTGATGACCAGCACAATATCGGGACGGAACTCGTTGAAAGCATCGATAGCCTTTCGAGTTGCCTGAGCCGCGAAGCTTTCGGGGCGGTACTTCTCGGGTAGCTCGTGGGCGAGCTTGTTGAGGATGCGCTCGGACAGAGTACCGGGGGCATCGTAGATGTGGGTGCGCACATCGTATCCGTGCACTTCCAGGGATGCTTGAATCGCCTTCCAGTACCCGTGGAATGCGGGTGAGAGCAGTAGAAGTTTGGGCTGAGTCATATGAGGATTGGATCCTGTCGGCGTTTGCTATAAGAACCCGCAGGGCAAAACCGTGCGGTGCTATGTGTTGGAGTGAAGCAGAGAGGCACGTTTCAAGCAGAGCTTGCGCTCAAACATACCTACTAAAATTTTACAACGAAAGCAGAAGATGACACATGCTTACGCAGTGTGTCACCTCCAACGTTTAGCTATGGGGCGCTCCGCACCGGGTGCGGACACTAGAGCTAGTTTTCGCGGCGCTCGGCCTTGGCGATGCGCTCCAGGTCGGCGGCGAGGAACCCGCGAGCGTCTACATCCTTATTGCGCAGCGCACGCACAGAGTTCACGAGGAAGTTCGCGTAGCTGGTTGCACGCAGGGCTACGGCCAGCTTCTTTTCCCAGCCCCACTTGTCGGCGTAGATGAAGCGTGCGGTGGTCAGCCACTGGATGCGACGCTCCGAGGGGGAAGATCCGCCGCCCTCGTGGGTAACGGTTACCGAGGGAATCAGGTAGCGGTCCACACCGGCCTGCGAGAGGCGGTACTGGAAGTCCACCTCTTCGCTGTTCATGTAGAAGCGCTCGTCCATGCCGCCGAGGCGGTTGAATACGGCGCGAGGCACGACCATGCAGGCGCCCATAACCCAGTCGACCTTCGCGTCGGAGGTTCCGGTGCATGCCTCAACGTCGTGTCCAACGCCGCGGTGCCACCAGTTGGTCGGCTTGAAGCGAGCCAAGGGGGTGAACCATTCCCAGGCGATGTGTCCGGCGGTGGGGAACTTGCGGGCCACCCACTGCTGCTGGCCGTCGTGGCCAATAATTTGGGGGCTAGCCAGCACCTCGCCGTGGCGTTCCACGGCTGCGAGCATGCGCGAGACGAAGGTGTTATCCAGCTCCAGGTCGCTGTTGAGGATGAACACCCATTCGCCGGTTGCGGCGGCCACGCCGGAGTTCACGGCCTTACCGAAGCCGCCGTTGACGGGGCGGCGAACCACGGTCACGCCCTCAACCTCGGGGAACGGGGTAGGAGAAACGTCATCAGAGACAACGATTTCAATATCGGCGGGGTCAATACCCTGCTGAGCACGCAGCGTGTCGATAATGGCGAGAACCGGTTCCGGCTCACCGTAAAACGGGATGACCGCAGAAACGCGGGGTGAGTGGGTCATAACATGTCCTTTGAGCGAGGGGGGCGGGCCGCATCAGTGGATGGGGCCCGGAGGTAAGAAAAGAAGCTGAGGCGTGGAGAAGGGCGATTGCGCCAACGCGTCTGTACTATTCGTACCACTGCGTCGCCACAACCGCCCCGCATCTGTTAGTCCGGCAGCTGGCCCAGGCGAACGAGGTTCGCAAATTCTTCGTTGGCCGCCTGAACTTCCTTGAAAGTTCCCTTATTGGCGATGCGGCCCTGGGAGAGGTACACCAGCTGATCAACGTTACGCACCGTGGAAAGACGGTGAGCCACGATAATCACGGTAATCTCCTTGGAGATGCGGTTAATGGTCTGAGTAATCTTGTGCTCAGTCTCATTGTCCAGCGCACTGGTTGCCTCGTCCATAACCAGCAGGCTCGGGTTGCGGTACATTGCACGCGCAATACCCACACGCTGACGCTGACCACCAGAGAGGCGGTTACCGTTCTCACCAATCGGAGTGTTGATGCCATCTTCCAAGGTCTCGACAACGGGCATCAGCTCCGCCAGCTCAAGGCAGTAGAGCACTCGCTCATCATCGATGTACTGCTTGGGAATGCCGAAGGCGACAGCCTCACGCAGAGTACCGTTACCCAGGTACGGATCCTGAGGAACATAACCAATCTTCTGGTACCAAGCATGCAGGTCAGCGTGGATGTCCTTACCCTGGCTAGAAATCGTGCCGCTCGTCGGGGTCAGCAGACCAAGAATCAAGTCAACCAGAGTAGTCTTACCCGAACCGGAGCCACCCACGAAAGCAACCGAGGTACCAGCCGGCACATCCAGCTGAATGTCTTTGAGAACGTCCTTATCACCATCCGGGTAACGGTAGACCAGGTCGTCAATTTGAACATCCACGGGGTCAATTCCCGAGTTGATGATGGTTGCCGGATCAATTTCATCCTTGAACTCAACCATCTGCAGGCGCTGCTCTTCGGGGCTCATCGAGCGGATAACCTTAGCAACCTCTTCACTAGCGAACTCGTTCGCACGGATACCGCCCAGGGAGGCAATCATACGGGTCGCGTTCGGAAGGATGCGGATACATGCGGTTGCGAAAAGCATCAGGGAGGGAAGACCATCAGCACCCTGAGTCGAAGTCACCAAAGCCAGCAGACCAGCGATACCCACGATGAAAATAATTTCAAGCGAATACTTGGGGAAGTCGTTCAGGAACGAGAGGTTAACATCGCTTTTAACGCTTCGTACTGCGGGCTCGCGGTACTGCTCGATAGCAGCCTTGTGTGCATTCGTAATACGAATTTCGCGGAAACCCCTGATGTCGTCCAGCAGGAAGCGCAAAGCGTCTCGACCCGCACGTGCCGTTATCTCACCATACTTCGCGTTACCGCGGCGCAAGAAGAGCTGCATGATAGCGATGGTGATGCCGAAGTATGCGAAAGCAACCAGCGCAGGAATCGGCATGACGCACAGAATCATGATGAGCAGCACGATGATAGACAGGAAATCGCCCACAAAGTTAATAATTGATCCCACAAAACCGCGGTACGCAAACACCACGTAGGTGCTAATCAGATACGCGGTTTCCTCAGGCTGAGACTTCCTGTGATTGAAGTAGCTATCCTTCATGTAATGGTTGAGGATAGTCGTCGACGTCGCCAGCTGCTGGTAGCCGGTGAACTTCAGGCTCCAACGCTTAAAGAGGAGCGCAGCGATACCCTTAATCACAAAGGCGAGCACCAGGACAATACCCAAATAGAGCACCAAATCAGAACGCTGAGGGTTGCCGAAGATATCAGAAATTACAGCCAGGTAGCCGGTAATTTCAGCACCCATCGCAATATTCATAATGGGAAGAATGGCCGCAACACCGACCATTTCCATTAGCGAAAGAAGGAATAGGCCGATTAGATTCACAATTAGTAGCGTAAAGCTCCGTCCTGGGAAAAAGATACGAAGCTTAGTGTAAATACTCTTCATTGGTCCTCGTTGGTGAGTGTTTGCACTGGCTTCCGAGTGAGAAGAAGCCCAGCATTTCACGCCAATTCTAGCATGTGACCTCTAAACCCTTTCACTATAAAGTTTGTACTTTAGGTCATCATCACGTCCCCAAGTTGAAACTTTCAGAGCGACCTACATTGAAGATGTATCGGACGAGGCATTAGGGAATTCGCCACACTCGAGATTCAGAGACCTTTGAAGAGTCAAGCAACTCGGTATGATAGATACTATTCGTTCAACTTCACCCGACACTTCCGGCTTCCCTGTTCACCGTTGGGTACGTCAAGAGAAAAGGCTTTTGATGGGCATCTTCAACATCAAGTCCTTGAAGGACAAGTACACTCGGGGCTCCGCAGAGGAGATCACCGACTCCTCCAAGGCCCCCGAAACCACCGCGACCACTGCGCCGGCATCCGCCCCCTCCATTGCGGAAGGGGTCCGCTCGCTGATCCAGAACAACCCCGACCTGGCAGGCAAGAACCGCCGCGGGGCCGCCCAGCGCTCCATGGTCCCTTCGGGTTCGCTCCGCGAAGTTATGGGCGAGTATGAGGCTCACTCCCCCGCCGAGGTCGCCGCCCAGACCCCCCTTCCCAAAGCATCCGAGCCTTCCCGCGCCGAAGAAATCTCTGAGGACGGCACCGTCACCATTGATGCGCAGCCGCTGAACCTCACCGAAACCTCGGGTACCGCCGCCGATATCCTCCCCCTGGACGAACCGTCTGCAGAGGGCTCCTCCTCACGCTCCGTTCACGTCGAGGAACACCACGCACCCACCGTCGCTTCGGGTGTTCTGGCCGACACCGCAGAAGAGCCCGCTCCGACAGCCCTCGCGGCACGTGAGGAGACCGCAAGTGCCCCGCAGGGGGAACGCGAACGCACCCCGCTGTTCAAGCTCTCCCCCGGCACCTTCACCCGTAGCGGCGCCCACGACACCGACGGCCCCTTCCAGGCGCTCTTCGTGTGCACCGGCAACATTGCCCGCAGCGCCTCCGGCGAGGTTATTTCCAAGCACCTGGCCGCAGAGTACGGGCTGGAGGACAAGTGGACCTTCGCCAGCGCCGGTACCGGCGCGCTGGTCGGTCAGGGCGTGTACGAGCTCATCGCCAACGAGCTCATCGAGCGTGGCTACAACCCCGAGGGTTTCGCCTCCCGTCAGCTGACCGAGGAGATCATTAAGAACGCGACCATCATCCTGGTCGCGGAGAAGGTGCACGCCGACTGGATCGTGCGCGAGTGGCCCCAGTACCACTCCAAGATCGTGCTGCTCAAGCAGGCTGCTCGCCTTCGTGAGGAAGCGCGCCGTGCCGAGCCGCTCTCCTACCTCTACTCCTACGGTGGCACTCCCCTCGCGAGCGATAAGCTCGAGGACCCCTACCGTCGAGGCCCGGCCGCCGCGAAGAAGGCCGTAGACGAGATTGAAGAGTCGCTACGCGTGATTCTGCCGTGGCTGGCGCGAGCCCACCGCTAAATCTCCGCAATACAGAATCTGCAGGGGTCTGCCCTCCCTCAGAAACGTAGAAAATCCCCCCGCTACCACAA
>ERZ1674170.91-NODE-91-length-16863-cov-14.474060_pt1 | contig 16863 bp, 11 predicted proteins | sample MGYA00581300_ERZ1674170 | MGnify/ENA primary metagenome ERZ1674170 (study PRJEB41354, sample SAMEA4873325) | human saliva metagenome | biome: human-associated habitat [ENVO:00009003]; feature: mouth environment [ENVO:08000002]; material: saliva material... | reverse complement strand
GCGATCGCCGTCGCGGCCGCGATCGTCGGCGTCGCCCTGCTGTTTACGGGCGGCGTGGTCGGCATCCTCTCAGGTCAGGCTCCGACGCCCCGCGCGCTGCGCCAGCTCCTCGTGGGTTACGGCGCGGCGGGCGTCACCTACCTGCTGGGCCTGCTGTTCGGCACGACGGTCGCCTAACGCTCCGGCCGGGACGGAACAGGACGAGGCCGGGGCCGCCTCGCGCTTCCACTGACCTCAAGGGCGTGGTGAGGCGGCCCAGACCAGCATTCCCGTATCGTCACGCGGTCACATTGGCGCGACTGGTCGTCGCGTGAGAGCGCGCAGGGTGCCGTGTCACCACGGCCAGTAACGCTGATTTTGTTGTGGCTTGGGCTCAACCCTGTGCCCATATTCACCGACGACTTGATCGAAGATGTCGCCGGAGTCGACGATCTCGAATTCCCAGCCGAGACGACCATCCTCACACTTCCACGTGCCGGGCTTAATACGGAAGAGGGCACGCGTGACGCCTCGATAGGCAGCAACAACGTACTCAATACCCCTCCACTCAATCGAATCCTGACTTAAACGCCACCACGAGCAAGTAGACTCACCGATTTCTTGGTAGTGCTGTTTGCGTACGGAGGACTCGAGCCACTCCCGTTTGTAGCCGTACCCCTGACGGGTTCCTCCTGGAATAGCCTCCTCATCGTCCACCCAGTCCCCTAGCGAAATAATGAGCAGCGGCTCATCGTATTCGAGCACAGGAATGGCTTTCTCATCGGCAACCTGTCGAGGATTGTCCAGATTGACTTCATTTTTTGACACGGACACCATTGTTCGCCTCTTTCTCTAGAAGAATAGGAGCACCGACAATTTTACAGGTAGGCTACGACCTCCGCTGTGTTCATCGGTGCCGTTTGCGAGGCCAGCGGCGCAGGCGTGGACCCAGGCGCGCGCGGCCTGTGCAACACTGGAGACATGGTGGATTTTCTTTCTCGCGCGCGCGGTGCCCTGGTGGGCCTGGCGGTTGGCGACGCGCTGGGCACGACGAACGAGTTTCAACCTGCGGGTTCTTTCGAACCGATCACGGACATGGTCGGCGGAGGCGTCTTCGGCCTCGAACCAGGCCAGTGGACGGACGACACGTCGATGGCGCTGTGCCTGGCGGATTCGCTGCTGGCGCAGGGCCGTTACGATTCGTTTGACGTGATGGAACGCTACGAGCGCTGGTACTCGGAGGGCTACCGCTCGTCGACGGGCGTGTGTTTCGATATCGGCAACCAGGTGTCGCGCGCCCTGTGGGACTTCCGCGCACACCCGCGCGTGCCCGTGGATGCGGTGCGCACGACCAGCGCGGGCAACGGCGCGATCATGCGCCTGGCACCCGTCGTCATCGCCGGATTCGAGGCGCGCGACCCCCGAGAGATCGTTGCGACCGCTGGCTTGAGCGCCCGCGAGACGCATTTTTCTGCCGAGGCCGAGGCCGCCACCGAGGTTTTCGCCGCCCTCCTCGTGGGCGCGCTGCTGGGCTGGGCGCCTGAGCGGATCGTGGACGTCGCGTGGGCCTCAACGGGAGCGGCGTTCGACGACGTGGCCGCGCGTGTGATCAGCGCGGACCCGGCCGAGCGCGCCTCGTGGGAGGCACACACCAGCGGTTATATCATTCACGGCTTGCGCCTCGCAGTGCATGGCCTGCTGGATGTCGGTTCTTTCGACGAGGCCGTCCTGGCCATCGCGAACATGGGCGGGGACGCGGACACGAACGCCGCGATCTACGGGCAGCTGGGCGGCGCGTACTGTGGGGTCGAGGCCATCCCGGCCTCGTGGAGAAACGCCCTGTATGAGGGTGAGCAGATCGACGCGCTGGCTCGCGCGCTGGTGGAGTTGCGTCTGGAGGCACCGCTCACGCGCTTCGACGAGGACCTGCAGGGCGAGGCCCCCTCCGCCTGACCGGCATCCTCCACGGCGCGGCGGGCGGGCGCGGGGTGCCGCTCGGCATCCGCCTCTGGCCAGCGACTAGACTGGCACTATCATGCCTGACTCTCGCCCCATGCCTCCGTCCGAGTCCAACGCGCGCGACCCTCACGCGCACAACGCGGGTCGCCCCTCCGACGGGCGCGACGGCACGCGTCGACGCCAGGGCGGCACGCGCGGTTCCGAGAAGCGGGCATCCGACGAGCACGCGCAGGGCTCGCGTCAAGCGGGCCGAGGCCTTGGCAGGACCACCGGCAAGAACCGCGCGGACCGTGAGGGCCGGGGCCAGCACACCCAGGGCCAGGAGCGCCGGGGCAACAGCCGTGAAACCCGCGGCCGCGAGGGTCGTCGCCGCCCGCAGCGCGAGCACGCGCGCCCCTTCAAGCCGTTCACACCGGAGCAGCTAGCCGAGCGCGCCGCGGCGATCCCGGTTATCGAATTCCCGGACCTGCCGGTGAGCGCCCGGCGCGACGAGATCGCGCGCGCTATCCGCGACCATCAGGTGGTCATCGTGTCGGGTGAGACCGGCTCGGGTAAGACGACGCAGCTACCGAAGATCTGCATGCAGCTGGGCCGCGGCGTGTCCGGCATGATCGGGCACACCCAACCGCGCAGGCTCGCGGCGCGTTCAGTCGCGGACCGCATCGCCCATGAGCTGGGTCAGACCGTGGGCCGCGAGAGCGGCCAGGTGGTCGGCTACCAGGTGCGTTTCACGGACGAGGTCGGCCCCACGACCCTGGTCAAGCTGATGACGGACGGTATCTTGCTGGCGGAGATCCAGTCGGATCCGATGCTGCGCCGCTACGACACGCTCATCATCGACGAGGCTCACGAACGCAGCCTGAACATCGACTTCATCCTGGGGTACGTGGCGCGCCTGCTGCCCGCGCGCCCGGACTTGAAGGTCATCATCACGTCGGCGACGATCGATTCGGATCGTTTTGCGCGTCATTTCGGCACGTGGGAGGGCACTCCCGGATCGGGTCGCCTGATCGAGCCCGCGCCGGTCATCGAGGTGTCGGGCCGCACGTACCCGGTGGAGATCCGCTATCGTCCCCTCGGCCCGACGACGCCTTCGTCGTATACATCCGAGGCCTCGTCACAGCAGGCGGACGAGACCATCGAAGTCATCGAGACCACTGACGTCACCGAGTCCGGCCCCATGCAGCTGGTCCTGGAGGACCCGGACGATGAGCTGGCGACGCTCGGCTACGGCATGGGCGAGGATATCGACGTGGAGACCGCGATCTGTCACGCGGTGGACGAGCTGAGCGCGGAGGGCGACGGCGACATCCTGGTTTTCCTGCCGGGTGAGCGCGACATCCGCGACACGGAGGCGGCCCTCCTCGACCACTTGAAGGGACGAGGTCGGCGCGCGGGAGACGACAAGGGCGCACACCCCGGGGACATCGAGATCCTGCCGCTGTACGCGCGGCTGACGGCAGCCGAGCAGCATCGCGTGTTCGAGCCGCACCGCCTGCGCCGCGTGGTCCTGGCGACGAATGTTGCGGAGACGTCGCTGACGGTGCCGGGCATCCGCTACGTCATCGACCCGGGTTTGGCGCGCATTTCCCGCTATTCCAATAAGACGAAGGTGCAGCGCCTGCCGATCGAGCCGGTCAGCCAGGCCAGTGCGAACCAGCGCGCGGGCCGATGCGGCCGCGTCGCGGAGGGCGTGGCGATCCGCCTGTTCTCCCAGGCCGACTACCTCTCGCGACCGCGCTTCACGGAGCCCGAGATCCTGCGCACGTCGCTGGCCAGCGTCATCTTGCAGATGGCGTCCCTGGGCCTGGGCGCGGTCGAGGACTTCCCCTTCCTGGACGCCCCGGATCGGCGCGCGGTGCGCGACGGCGTGGCCCTCCTCGTGGAGATCGGCGCGCTCGCGCAGGACAGTGGGACCGAGGACGCGACCCCGGCCTCGTCCCAGTACAGGCTCACCGGCATCGGCCGGGACCTGGCGCGCCTGCCGATCGACCCGCGCCTGGGGCGCATGCTGCTGGAGGCCGAGCGCCTGGGCTGCGCCTCGGAGGTGCTCGTCATCGTGGCGGCGCTGTCAATCCAGGATGTGCGCGAGCGCCCGGCCGAGCACCAGGGAACGGCGGACGCCTCGCACGCGCGCCTGGCGGACCCGCATTCGGACTTCATCACCTACCTGAACCTGTGGCGTTACCTGGCGGTGCAGGCGCGCGACCTGTCGGGTTCAGCGTTCCGGCGCCTGTGCCGCGCGGAGTTCTTCCACTACCTGCGGTGGCGCGAGTGGCGCGACGTCGTCGGCCAGCTGCGCCAGATGGCCCGCGCGCTGGGGATCGGCGTGGGGCCTGTGGGCGAGCCGTCGACGGGCGACGTCGTGGAGGTCGCCCAGTTCGGCGGCGCGCAGGACGCGGCTGTTCGCGCGGTTCTGACCTACGGACAGGGTCCGGCGAGCGTGGACGCGGACCAGGTGCATCGCTCGCTGCTGGTCGGCTTGCTGTCCTACCTGGGGTCGTGGGACGAGACGAAGCGCGACTACGAGGGCGCGCGCGGCACGCACTTCACGATCTGGCCAGGCTCGGGCGTGAGCGGTCACCCCGCCTGGGTGATGACCGCGGAACTCGTGGAGACCTCGCGCCTGTTCGCGCGCACGGTGGCCTGCATCCGCCCGGAGTGGGTGGAGCCGGCGGCACGCGACCTGCTCAAGCGCTCGTATTCGGAGCCGTTCTGGTCGGTCGCGAAGGGCGCGGCGATGGTCCGCGAGCGCGTGACCCTCTACGGGTTGACGCTGGCGGCGGACCGCGAGGTGCTGCTGGGTCGCTTGGGTGACCTCGTTATCGACGAGGCCGTGGCCTCCTCGCGCTCTCACGCTCCGCGCGCGGGGTCGCTGGAGGCGCTGGCGGCCGGGTTGGTGTCGGCGTCGAAGGATCCGCTGTCGTCGGGGTCTTTTGAGCCGCGTCATTTCGAGGAGTTGGCGGCCGCGCGCGAGGGCACGACGGCCCGCGAGCTGGCCCGTGAGATGTTCATTCGTAACGCCCTGGTGGATGGCCAGTGGAGGGAGAGGCACGGTTTCCAGCGCCGAAACGAGGCCCTGGTGGAGCAGGCCCGCGAGGTTGAACGCCGTAGCCGCACCCACGGCCTCGTCGCGGACGAGCAGGCGCGCTTCCGTTTCTTCGACGATCTGATCCCCGAGCACGTGACCAGCGCGGCGGCGTTCAACCGCTGGTGGAAGGACGAGCGCCGCTCTCACCCGGATCTGCTGATTTATCCGGCGTCCCTGCTGATGCCCCGCGAGGCGACCTCCGGCGACGGCTTCCCGGACCGGTGGCAGTGCGGCGACCTGTCGCTGGCGCTGAGCTACGAGTTCGCTCCGGGCAGCCCGCGTGACGGCGTGTCGATGCGCATCCCGATCGAGGTGCTCGAGCGCGTCAGCGATAAGGGCACGGACTGGCTGGTGCCGGGCATGCGCGAGGACCTGCTGACCGAGGCGATCCGCGCCCTGCCCAAGGGCGTGCGCCGCCTGCTGGCCCCCGCGCCGGACGTGGCCGCGTCGGTCGCGCGGTGGATCGAGCAGGCGGGCGACGAGCCGACCCTGGCCGTGGCAGCATCAGCGGATAACTCCGCAGGTCCAGCCCGAACGGGTACCGGGGCGGGCGGCGGGAAGAAGACCGCCCAGTCCGACGAGCCGGACCCGCTGAGCCTGGATGCCGCAATGGGCCGCCTGGCCGCGTGGGGCGCGACGTCGGGCAAGCTGTCGACGCGCAACTCGCCGAAGAAAAACGCCACGAAGGGTTCCAAGAAACAGGCATCCGCGAGCGCGGGCGACGCGACCAGCGCAGGCCCGAGGGACGCGGCTGCGCAGCCAGGCACGAGCCCGGCGACCGCGCTCAACCCGGCCACCAGCCCTGCGAGTCACGCGGGAGCCGCAGCTTCCGGCGCGACCGGTGCGGATGCCACATCTACCAATGCCCCCAGCACCGCTACCGCAGCTGCCCCCACGCGCCGCGCGCTCACCGACGGCCCCGTCCTGGACGCCCTCGCCCACGCGGTGCGCGTCCTGCGCGGCGTGGACCTGAGCGAAGCGGACCTCGCGCACGCGCGCGCCCACCTGCCCGACCACCTGCGCATGACCTTCGTCGTCACCGACGCGTCGGGCAAGGAGCTGGGCGCGGGCAAGGACCTGGCCTACCTGCAGCGTTCCCTCGCACACGATGCGAACAAGGCGGTGCGCACGGCCGTGCGCGCGGCCCTCGAGGAGGCCAGCGAGAAACAGGCACGGAGGAACAAGCGCGGGCGCGGAGGCAAGTACTCCGCCACTACTGGCGCGAACGGCACCACGAGTGGAGTCCCCTCCCCCACCGACAGTTCCACGGGATCGCCCGGTGGGGAGAATCCCTCCACCACGCCTAACAGCGCGACCGCGACGGGCAACGGACCCCGCGACGCGGCCCAGGCCTCGTCCCCGGACCCCACCTTCCACGCGGATGCCATCGCCGAGATGCCGACTCTGCCTCGCTCGATCACCCAGACCTCGGGCACGATGACGCTGCGGGCGTTCCCCGCGCTGGTCCCCCAGGGCAGCGCCTCGGCCCCGGCGGCGGGTGTGCGCGTCATGGCCAGCGCCGCCGAGGCCGACCGTGAGCACCGCGCCGGCCTCGCCCGCCTGCTGCTTACCCGCCTTGCCTTGGCGACGAACCGCGTGACCACGCGCTGGACGGGCCGCGAGGCCCTCATGCTGGCGGCCTCCCCCTACGCGGACACGGCGGCCCTGGTCGCGGACGCGCAGTTGGCCTCGACTCTCGCCCTGGTCGACGAGCTGAGCACCCCCGCGAACGTGCGCGACCCCGAGGCCTTCGAGACCCTCGTGGCGGACGCGCGCGACGCGCACGAGGATCGCGTCTACCAGATCCTCTCCCACGTCGTGCGGGCCCTGGAGGCCAGCGCCGAGGCCGACGCCGCCGTGCGCTCTCACCCCCAGGCCTCGCTGGAAGAGACGACGCGAGACGTCGCCCGCCACGGAAAGACACTGCTCTACGAGGGCTTCGTGTCAGCCACGCCCGCCTTCGCGCTCCCGCACCTGGCCCGCTACCTGCGCGCCGGGGCCGTGCGCATCGAGCGCGCCGCTTCTTCGCCGGGGGCGCTGGGTCGCGACCTGGAGGACATGGACCGCATCCGCCAGGCCGAGGCCGACATCGCCACCGCGCGGCAGGCCCTGGAGCGTCGCCCCTACGAGGCCCGCGCTGCCGCCGCGCTCGCGCAGGCGCGGTGGATGGCCGAGGAGCTGCGCGTCTCCATGTTCGCCCAGACCCTAGGAACACCCAACAAGGTCTCCATGAAGCGCCTCCTCGGCGTACTCGCGGGGGCACGATGAAGCGGGAAGACGCACGCGCCCTCGCGCGCACCCTGATGGACGCCGCGGAGCTGACCGGCTGGCGTTTCCGTTTTGACAACGCGAGGCGGCGGGCCGGAGCCTGTACGCACGGCGCGCGCACGATCAGCCTGTCCGGGCCGCTCACCGACCTGTATGACGAGGACACGATCCGGGGGGTGATCCTGCACGAGATCGCCCACGCCCTGGTCGGTCCCGCCCACGGGCATGACGCCGCGTGGAAGCGGGCAGCCCGAGCCCTCGGCGCGCCGGATTCCGCTCGACTGCCCTCATCCCTACCCGCACCGGACGCGCCCTGGGTGGGCACGTGCCCGCGCTGCGGGGCCAAGCGCCGCCTCTACCGGGCACCTCGCCGCGTCTCCTCGTGCGGGTTGTGTTCGCGCTTTTTCGACCCCGCGCTGATCCTCGCGTGGGAGCATCACGGGACCCCGACCTCGCCCGGGCGCGCCTACGAGCGAGAACTCGCCTCGATCAGCGGCGTGCATCTGCCCACGTCATAGGCCCACACGCGCGCGCAAGCGCGCACACACACGCCCGACGGCGATACCCTTGTTCCCAACAACTCCCGAGAGAAGGAAGCCATGGGTACAATCGCCAGCCCCGACGCCACGACCGCTCCCGACCGCGAGGTCCTCACCTGGGAAGGCTTCGGTGGCGCTTCCCGTGAGCTCACCCAGCAGATCGTCGAATCCGGCTGGATCCCGGACCTGATCGTCGCCATCGCCCGCGGCGGCCTGATCCCTGCGGGCGCGATTGCCTACGCGATGGACGTCAAGGCCATCGGCACGATGAACGTCGAGTTCTACTCCGGCATCGGCGAAACCCTCACCGAACCCGTCCTTCTCCCCCCGCTCATGGACGTCTCCGCGATGGACGGCAAGCGCGTCCTCGTTGTCGACGACGTCGCCGACTCCGGCAAGACCCTGAAGATGGTCATGGACCTCATCGACGAGCACGGCCTGTCTCTGGACGGCTCCGCCTCGATCCGCGTGGAGGCCCGCAGCGCCGTCATCTACAAGAAGCCGGTCTCCATCATCGAGCCGGACTACGTGTGGGCGCACACCGACAAGTGGATTAACTTCCCCTGGTCGACTCTGCCCGTCATTAAGCCGTGAGCGAGGCGCAGGTGGCCGCGCAGGCCTCGTCGATCACGACGCGCATCGTCGAGGCCGTGGCTGAGCGCGCTCGCAGCGGCGACCCCGTGCGCGTGCTGGGGTTGACTGGCCCGCCTGGGACTGGGAAGAGCACGATTGCGGCGCAGCTGGCGGTCGCCCTTCCCGAGGCGGGCATTGCGGTCGCAGGCCTGGTGCCGATGGATGGCTTCCATATGTCGAACGCGCTGCTGGCTGAGCGCGGACTGGCCGACCACAAGGGTGCACCCGACACCTTTGACGTGGGCGGATACGTGGCAATGCTCGGGCGGGTGCGCCGCGCGGACGGCATCGTTCTGGCCCCCGATTACCGGCGCGACCTGCACGAGCCCGTCGCCGCATCCCTGGCCATCGAAGTCGACGGCATTGTGATCACCGAAGGGAACTACCTGGGGTTGGAGTTGCCCGGGTGGGCGGACGTGCGTGGGCTTGTTGATATGCTCGTCTACATTGATACGCCGTTTGAGGAGTTGGCCTCTCGCCTCATTGATCGGCACGTGAGTTTTGGGCGTGATCGCGCGGATGCTGCGCACTGGGTGCGCACGGTGGACGCGGCGAATATGGCGCTCGTGGAGCGCACGAAGGCCCGCGCGGACCTGGTGCTGTCCCTGTAATGTAACGCGTAATTCCCCTGGGGGCCGTGCGACAACCCCTCACAACCCGCATGATGTCAACGATCTTGTTTGAGCGTTCGACAGACGCGCGGGGGAATTGCGTGCGACGTGTGGTTTTGAGTCATCACATCTGACGTGTCCATGCGTGTAGCCGTCACGTCGCGCGCTTTTCTCACCTATACCAAGTAAGGTGAACCTATGTTCCTCTTGCTTGGTCTTCTTGGCGGTCTCGTCACGGGTATTTCCCCGTGTATCCTGCCTGTCCTACCCGTTTTGTTCCTCGGTGCCGCGGGCGGCAAGGATTCCGCGAAGGCTTCCACGGCCTCGTCCTCTGAGAACACGACCAACGCCGTCGATCCCGGCCTCTTCCGCGTCGCGCCCGGCGTGAGCCTGGGCAAGGGCGGCTCCTCCCCCGCCGTCACCGCGAAGAAGGTCGATGACTCCCCGAGCATCGCTCGCCGTCCCCTCCTGATCGTCGCCGGCCTCGTCACGTCGTTCATGCTGATCACGGTCGCGGGTTCGGCACTGCTGAGCCTGCTGCACCTGCCGCAGACGGCGATCCGCTGGGCGGGTATCGTGCTGCTCGTGGCCGTGGGCATCGGCATGATCATCCCGAAGGTTATGGAGGTCCTCGAGCGGCCCTTCGCGCGCCTGGCACCCCGTACGACGGGCGACAGCGCAGGATTCGGCCTGGGCCTGGTGCTCGGCGCGGCGTTCGTCCCCTGCGCGGGGCCGGTACTGGCCTCGGTCATCGTCGCCTCGAACACGGGCCAGGTGACGTGGCGCATCGTCGGTCTGGCGGTCTCCTTCGCGGTCGGCCTATCGATCCCGCTGCTCGCCGTGGCCCTGGCGGGGTCGGGCGTGGCCGCGAGCCTGAAGGCCCGCCAGCGCCCCCTGCGCATCGCTGCCGGCGTCGCCATGATCGCCCTGGCGGTCGGCATCGCGACCGACGCGCCGGCCGCCCTGCAGCGCATGATCCCGGACTACACGGCGTCCCTCCAGGCGGATGCTGGCGAAGCGTGCGAGACCGGTGCCTGCGACCCCGAGACCGAGGTCGAGGCCCGCGGCGACTTCGCCCAGTGCGCCCGCGGCACCGGCAAGGACTGCGGTGCTCTGCCCGAGATCAACGCCTCCGAGTGGATGAACTCCCTCGGCCAGCCCACCGGCACGGTGACTCTCGTGGATTTCTGGTCGAGTTCGTGCACGAACTGCCAGCGTGAAATCCCCGAGCTTGAGCGTATCTATGAGAAGTACAAGAACTACGGCCTGGTCGTGGTCGGCGTCCACTCGCCGCAGCAGCCCCACGACCGTGACCCCGCCGTCGTGAGCAGCGCGATCGAGAAGCTGGGCATCACGTACCCGGTCGCGCTGGACCCGGAGTTGGCGGCGTTCCAGACCTACGGCGCGACCGCCTGGCCCACGCACTACATTGCGGGTGCCGACGGCCAGCTGCGCGAGGTCGGACGCGGCACCAAAGGCGTCGAAGACCAGATTCGCGCCCTCCTCGCCGAGGCCGGGGCAGCTCTTCCGGACTGAGCAGCCTATTGGGGCGTTGCAGTAAGCGGCGCAGCAAACAGCTCACCAGCATCCACGCGGGCGGCTACCAAGGGGTGGCCGCCCGCGTGCTGCGCCCTACCGCCACGTCGCGATGCGATGCGACGCGGATAGGTTACGCGCTTGCGGATAGGTTAGGCGCTTGCGGATAGGTTATTAGCCTATCCGCGTGTTCATAACCTATCCGCGTGCCCACAACCTATCCGCGAACGCACGCTGACACGCGTGCCCACAACCTATCCGCGAACGCACGCTGACACGCGTGCCCACAACCTATCCGCGAACGTACGCCGACAAGCGCAACCACGGCCTCGTACCGATCAGTGCCAATCGGCGTTAGCGACAGCCCAGGTACCGTCCTCCTGCTGAATGAGGGTCAGGAACACCAACTCGTGGACCGGTTCGTGCGACCCGTCCGCGTAGGAGCGCGTGAAGCTGACGAGGCGCACCCACTGATCGCCTTCGCGCTTGAGAGATTCCCTGCCTTCGACGCCGATACTCTCAATCGTGACGGTGGTGTGGGAGCGGTTCGGCACGAGCGGCAGGAACTCACCCTGTCCCCTCTCAAGCTCCGGGGTCGGCGTGTGCATACGCTGCAGGTCGGGCGTTTCGTAGACGCTCGCCCGGATGGATGCGAACGCGTTCGTGACGTCGCGCGACGCATCCCATGTCTGATTGGTGATGACGTAGGCGGAGCACACCGCGTCGGGATCCTTCCGATTAACGGCGGACGGGTCGGGCAGGAGATCATCGAGCCACTGAACCGACGCGGGGTGCAGGCAGGTGCCGTCGGGTGCCGAGGTGCCGTCCTCGCACGGGGGCATGGTCGAGGCCGTGGCCTCCGGGGTGGGAGCAGCAGCCTCGGGCTGGGACTCGGTGTAGGGTGCCTGTGAAGCCTCGCCGGACGATGTCTCCCCGCTCATTCCTCCGTGTGAATCGGCGCTCGCTTTCGAAGCCGCGGTTCCTGACTCCATGTTCGTCAGGAATGTGCGCACCATGAAGAAGCCACCCACGGCCAGGACGAGGGCGATGGCTGCAATAAGTGCAATGGCAATGATTGTCACTCGCTCACCGCGTGCGATCTTTGTCAGTGGGTTCATGTGCGTCCTTACTTCGTGTTGTGTATGCGCGTCGCACCGCCTGTGGCGCGTGGCGTTCACTGGTCTCTTTGTGCGCGACCGATACTCACGAGTTGGCACCCGGAATGACGCATTCGACAAGGTCGCCGGGATCCTCACTGTCCGCAGACCGCGCAGCTGCTGACCGACATGTCAACAACCCCACCCTAGTCCGTGACGCGAGCAACAAACAACCTCATCCCATTGTCAAGACGCGTTTGTCGGCCAGATGTCGGCCTCGCGGCCCACCATGGCCTCGCTACCCGCCCCAAGATCGCCCCCGATCTAGACCCCGCCACCCGACCCAGGCCTCGTTACCCGACCCAGGATCGCCCCACGCACCTTAACCACACATTCCGAGGGGTCACAGAACGCTCCAAAACTCGACGCGGATAGGTTACGCGCTTGCGGATAGGTTATTAGCCTATCCGCGTGTTCATAACCTATCCGCGTGCCCACAACCTATCCGCGAACGCACGCTGACACGCGTGCCCACAACCTATCCACGAACGCACGCCGACAAGCGCGACCACGGCCTCGCGCATGGAGCTCATGACGCAGGGCATCCGCACCCCGCGCCCGCCGCCGCTTAGCGCGCCAGGGCGATGATCGTCGGCGTGACTCGCTCGATGACCTCGAGGGTGTCCAGGAAGTCCTGGTGCCCGCCGTACCACGGGTCGGGCACGTCGCCGCTGCCCGCGGGGTCCAGGTCGCGGTACAGGCAGATGCGCGGCCCCGCGCCCAGGTCCTCCGCAGACGCAGGTGCGCCCTCGTGTTCGACCCCCGCGCGGTCAGCGAGGCGCTGCAGGATGCCCAGGTGCCGCGAGGTCATGGCGAGGATCAGGTCCCACTCCTCCAGCTCGGCGGCGCGGATCTGGCGCGCGCGGTGGTCGGGCACGGCGTACCCGGCGTCGCGCAGGACGCGGGCGGCGCGACGGTCGATGGGGTTGCCCTGCTCTTCGTCGGAGACGCCGGCGCTGTCGACGACGACGTCCACGCCGGCGCGCGCGGCTTCCTGCTGGAGGATCGCGTGCGCCATCGTCGAGCGGCAGATGTTGCCGGTGCACACCATGAGGACGCGGGCGGGTCGGGGCTGGGTCATGGTTGGTTTTCTTCTGGGTCGGGTGGTGGGACGAGGCCTGGGCACGGCCGCCCGTCCCCGTTTCCTTGCGGCGGTGGGAAGCCCGCAAGCCCTCTTTACAGCAGAGTCAGGTAGGCGCGCACGGCTTCGGCGCTGTGGCCGGCGGCGCGCTGCCCGTCCATGTGGAAGGCCTGGTTGGCACCGGGTCCGCACAGGTCGGAGACGGCGCGCAGGCTGATCCAGTCGACGCTGGAGGACCAGGAGACTTGGGCCATGGCGCAGGTTTCCATGTCGGCGCCGATGGCGTCGGGGAAGCGTTCGCGCATGGGGTCGGCAACTTGCTCGGTGCAGAAGGAGTCGGAGGAGACGATACGGCCTTCGCGCACGGTGTGGGTGATCAGCGCGGGCAGTTCGGCCAGGCGCGCGACGGCGGCGTCGGAGGTGGTGTAGTCGACGGGCATTTGGGGGACTTGGCCCATGGCGTAGCCGAAGGCGGTGGCGTCGGCTTGACCGTAGATGGCGGTGGTACCGGCGGCGATGTCGCCGACGTTGATGTCGCGGGCGAGTCCGCCGGTGGTGCCGGCGGCGATGACGATGGGTGCGTCGACGAGGGTGAGGGCGCGCGCGGTGGCGGAGGCAGCGTTGGCCAGGCCGATGCCGGAGGTGACGACGAGGACGGTTTTCCCGTCGAGCTCGCCGAGCGCGTAGCGCTGCGTCTTGTGGGTACCAGCCAGCAGGGCCTGCGGGGTTTCGTCGTCGCCGATGGGCGCGAGTGCGTGCAGGAGGGGCGCGGCCTCCATGTCCATGGCGGCTTGGATGATGGCGTCGACGCGGATGCGCTCGGGGAAGCTGAGGTTCATGCGTCCATGGTAGGCGACGAGGCCTCCTCGGGTCTCGCTCGCCTCGCCCGTGGGGTGTTCCTTGGGGTGTGGGTGGGACGAGGCCGGGTCCTGCTCCTCGCACTCAGTGCGGGGCTGGCGCGGGGCGGGTTCTGCGCGTTGGCTCCAGGTCATTTCACAGTTACTGAATTGCTTGAATGTCGATACGCGCAAGCGCGCGGGTGAGCTTGGTCGCTCACACTCGCGCGCTTACGCATCTTGCACGGCCCGTGGGACGCCGCGAAAGGAGGGTTCCTCGCTGCGTGGAGGAGTGGGTCATGTGCCCCTCAGGGCCACCTGACCGGCCCTGAGAGAGAAGGCAGTACCTTATTCTCGGCCGCGTTCCTCCAGTATCTTGCGCAGGGCCGCGGTGCGCCCCGCGTTGATCTCATCGTCGGTGATCTGGTCGGCGGAGGTCAGCAAGTCGGGCGCGGCGGCGGGCGCGGCGACCGTAGAGGCAGCCCCACCAACCGAAGCAGCACCCGCTACCGCTGCACCCGTGCCAGCCACGGCCTCGTCGATCTGCGCGGGTTCTTCAGCGCGGCGCTTGCGCGAGCGCGCCCAGACGATGGCGGAGACCAGGAGGATGATGGCGACGGCGATGAGGATGGCGATCATCCACGGGCGCAGGACGGTTCCCTTGACCTGAGCGGATTCGGCGGCGACGGTTTCTTCGTCCATGGGGACGCGCTCGCCGGTGACCAGGAGACGGTGGGTGTTGACGCCGTAGGGCGTACAGGTGATGAGGGTGGCCAGGTCCTTGCCTGCGACCTTGTTAAGGGTTTCGGTCTCGTTGGGCAGGACAACGCGGATGTCGTTGATTTGGTATTTGAGGTGACGGCCGGGGACTTCGATGTAGAAGACGTCGCCTACTTTGAGGCTGGTGAGCTGGTCAAACATGGTGGCGGTGCCCAGGCCGGTGTGTCCGGTGAGGACGGTGTGCGTGGACTCGCCGCCGACGGGCAGGGCGGTACCGAAGAGGTGGCCGATGCCCTTGTCGAGGGTCGCGCTTTCGGTGCCGTGATAGATGGGCAGGTTGACGTTGATGGCGGGGATCTTGACGGTGGCCATGACGTCGTTGATGTTGAGTTGGCTCAGGTATTCCTGGTAGGCCTCGGTGCCGGGGCGCTGCGCGTCCAGCCAGGGGTCGAGGATCGGCGACTCGGCGGCGTTGGCGTTGTATTCGTCGGCGCGGCGCAGGTTTTCGGCGACGGCGTCGGGGCCGGCGTCTTCGGCGACGGCGCTGAATTGGGAAGCGATGGATTCCTGGCGGTAGTTGTTGTACTGGGTCGCGAAGACCGGGTACAGGAGGACCAGGACGCCGGCGAGCAGCAGGATGGGGGGCGCGATGGTCAGGAGACGCCGCTTGAGGGGTACCTTCTTCTTGTCGGGCGCTTGGGTGCTCACGCTTTCTCCGTTCATTGCCGAGGCCGGGGCAGTTTGTCTGGTTACAGGGTAGTACCGCTGTGGGCGGGTTGCGGGCAACGCGAGGGGGGTGCGGACCCGTGGGTCCACACCCCCCTGTGTGTCGCTAGCTAGCGAGGATCAGGCGTCGGCCTGCTCCTTGCGGCGCTTGTTGGCCAGCGCGATCGCACCGGAGCCGCCCACGAGGAGGGCACCAGCACCGATCAGGACGCCGACGCCGGCAGCACCGGTCAGCGGCAGGTTGAAGCCACCGTTCGTGGGGACGTCCTTGACGGTCGTCGCGAGGGTGTACTCGTTGTCAGCGGTGGAGTTGGTCTGCAGGACCTGGAAGGCGATCGGGCGGGTCTGGAGCTCGAAGCCGTCGGGGGCCTTGGTCTCAACGAGGCAGTACCAGCCGGGGTTGGTGACGGCTTCGTTGTTCTCCCAGTCGTTGTTACGCAGGCCGTCGATGGTGACCTCACCGTTGGCGTCGGTGGTGTAGGTGGACGTGCCAGCGGGGCTCAGCTTCTTGTCGAGGGTGGCGTCGACGGACTCGAAGTTCGCGGTCGGGGTGGACTGAGGCGTGCACTGGTAGACCTCGAACTCGGCGCCCTGAAGCTTGGCGGCGGTGTCCTTGGCGGAGACCTTGGTGATCTTCACCTTGCCGAACTTGGAGACGACCTCGGAGTTCGGGTAGTCCGGCGGGGGAACGGTGCCGGAGTTGGGCGTCCAGCCGTTGGAGGGGGCGTTGGGCAGCAGGATGGCCTTGTTCTTGAACAGGCCGTCGGACTCCACCTTGTCCTTGACGGTGCCGGACAGGTCCATCTGGACCTTGGTGGTGTCGTCCTTGCGGTTGTCGAGCAGCTTCTGGCGGCCGGCCGCGGTGAACTCGGCGGTCCAGAACTTGGTCTTGCCGTCGGTGCCGTCGGCGGAGATCAGCTTGTAGTCGGTGTCCTTGACGAGGGCGACCTCGCCGGTCTTGCCGTTGATGAGCTTCAGGGCGACGTTCGCCTCGGGCAGCTCGACGCGCTTGTCGTACTGGTCGACGACGTCGTAGTAGTCGAGGGCCTCAGCGGCGGGCACGTCGGACTTGATGGTGTAGGAGATCGCGGAGCCGATGGCGGGGGTGTCCGCGTCGTTGACCGTCTTCTCGATGCCAGCCTTGGAGTTCTTCGGGTAGGCGTGGACGTCGTAGACCCACTTGTTGAGGTCGGTCGGGTGCGTCATGGGCACCGTGATGATGAAGGGCTTGGAGCCGACGTAGCCGGGAGGCGTCGCGGTCTCGGTCACGACGTAGGCGCCCAGGGGGAGGCCGTCGAAGACAGCCAGGCCGCCACCGGCGGTGGTCTTCTCGACGGCAGCGTCGGTGCCGTCAGCCTTCGCGGTGTCAACGTTGCCGTTGTAGCCAGCGAGCTTCTCCCAGCCGGCCTGCGTGGTGAGGTCGACGGTGTTCAGGCGCTCAACGGTGAAGGTCGCGCCGTCCAGGGGCGTGCCGGTGGCGGTGACGTCCTCGAGGCCGTTGCCAGCGGTCGTGCCGTTGGTGTCGTCCTTGACCAGCTTGTGGATGGTGATGGAACCGGTCTTGGTGGTGTCGAGGTCGACCAGCGAGGGGGCGCGCTCGATGGTGGCAGCGAGGCCGAAGGCGGGGGCGGCCTGCGTCGCAGAGGTGGCGGCGGGCAGGGCCAGCGCGCCAGCGGCGACGGCGAAGGCTGCGAGCAGGCTCAGGCTGCGGCGGGTCTTCGTGGTGC
>ERZ1674170.85-NODE-85-length-17114-cov-5.080661_pt1 | contig 17114 bp, 9 predicted proteins | sample MGYA00581300_ERZ1674170 | MGnify/ENA primary metagenome ERZ1674170 (study PRJEB41354, sample SAMEA4873325) | human saliva metagenome | biome: human-associated habitat [ENVO:00009003]; feature: mouth environment [ENVO:08000002]; material: saliva material... | reverse complement strand
CCAGAAGGCAGCGACACGCCCGACGAAGTACCGGTGGTAGCCGCCAAAATACCCAGCAGCACCACAGTCACCACAAACTGGGAAACCTGCACCAACGCCACGGTGGCCACACCCACCGCCGTCGGCACCCCCTTGCGGTTAAGGAAACGCAGGTTCATAGCCGCCCCGCCCACACCAGCCGGGGCCACCAGCGCCACCACAGAGGAAGCAAAATGCACCTCAGTGGCCCGAATCAAGCCCAGCTTGTTGGGGGTGAAAGCCACCAGTGTCATACCGGCGCCCAGGTAGGTGGCCAGCGAGAACACCAGCGCCGCCAAGAACCACCAGAAATTAGCTTGCGCCACCGCCGCAGAAATCTGGGCGAAGTTCATCTGCCCCAGCACCGTCCACAGCGCCACCACACCCACAATCGCCATGAAAATAGTGCGTGCAGAGAAACGGTTAATCTTGGCAGGTTCAGCCTGGGCCGTAGGCACCAACGCCACCAGTGCGTCACGCAGCTCCTGCAAAATCTTGCCACGTCGGCCCATGGCGGCGCGGGTAGAGCGTGGCAGCACCACCTTTTGCAGCATCGGCGCGATAGAAGCCACCTGATCGCGGTCTAGCACCCGTGAGGCGGAGGCAATAGCCCGCTCCACCCCCACATTTAGGGCCACCAGGGCCAGGGTTTGGGCTAGGTCCATGCGGCGTGAAAGCTCAGAGGAAGCCAGCTCTCCGTCATCCCAGTCGGTTAGCCAAATGTGGTCACTGGCGTCCACCAGCACGCTTTGGTCGCTGATGGCGCGGTGGGCCAGACCAACCGTGTGAGCGCGACGCAGCTGGGTCCACAAATCCAGCAAGGTCTCGTCAGAGATTTGGTCGCCTAACTGCCCAAATGAGCGCGGGGAGGCAATATGCTCGGTGACCAGCAGCATTGATTCTTCTGCCTCAGCCACGCCCAGAATTTGCGGGGCCCGCACCGCATGACTGCGCGCCATCTGGTTCATCATCACCGTGTTTTCTGCACTGGCGCGCACCGAATAGTTTTTCGCTGGGGCCAGGCCACGCGTGCGTAGGGTGTCCCAGGCAGTGGATAGAAAGCCCACCACGTGCGTGTCAGTGTCCATCACGGTCAAGTCATAGCGTTTGCCGTCTTGGTCCCACACCGCGTAGATGCGGTGAATATCTTCGCTTTGGGACTGCCACAGTTCTTCGGCTAGCTCCAGCTCGTGGGCGCAGTTGTAGTCAGGCAGGGGCGTGAGTTTTTCGTCATTGCCGGCTGGGGCCAGGGTTTGGGGGGTTTCAGTTTCGACGACGGCGCCGTCGTCTTGGGTGGAAACGATCGGGTTTTCACGTACTTTCTCGGTGTAACCAAGCTGGGAGTCGGTACGTACCTGCCAGGCTTGCAGGGGGGCTTGGCGCGAGTTTAGACGCACCACCTTGACAGCGTCCACACCGCAGCGGCGCAGGCCGCGCGCCAGAGCCACCCCAGTGGCGTTTTCACTGGCCACACCCATAATGTAAAGCACTAAGTAGCTGGCGATAAGACCCAACAGCACTGAGGCCACCGCTGCCAGCAGGGTAATAGCTGAGCGCAGCACCGAAACACCCACCACAATTCCCAGCAGCCACCAGGAAGTTTTTACCAGCTTGGATTGGTGTTTACCGGAAGCCAAAATAACTGCAGCCAAGGCAGCATAGGTGGGTGAGAGAATCTCGTAGGTGTTTAGGTTGCGGTAGGAGATCATGCCGTTGTGCACCTGGTTAAACACCGGCAGCTGCAACAGGTATGTGAACAGTGCAGATAGCAGATAAGCACTGATTAGGGCGATCAGGGCTTGGCCTGAGCGCCACCAGTCCTTATGCAGCAAAGCGCGCCCCATCAACGCTAGGGGCAGAGCTAAAGTGACGATGCCTTCAAAGGCTTGCAGCGGGAACACCAGCACCCGGCGCAGCAGCTGGGAAAAGACGGTCTGTACGTCATAAATGACAGCGGTGGTGGTTGCCTGGGCGAACACAGCCAGTAGAAAAACCGTTACTAGACCTAGCGCGCAGAAAGCAGCAAATAGCAGGTCACGGGTGCGGTGCTCACGCCGCTCTAGGGTGTCAACCAGGGTTAGGGTGCTGGTTTCCACCAAAGCTGGCTGCGGTTCCACCTGGGAGGTGGTGCCTACTCGGGGAAAACCTACTGAGCGGGCCGAGTTGGCGGCCTCAGCGGGGGCGCTGGGTTTTTCGACGGCGGTAGCTGCCCGGTCATCCGGGGTGGCGGCGGGGCTACCGGCCGCAGATTGATCTGGCGCTTGGGTCATGGGGCTAGTCTATGAAACTGGGCCTTATATCCCCACATATCCCCGCTAAATATGGATTAGCTCATTAGTGATGTTTTATTTTTGTCCGTTGCACCTTCCAAGACACTATCTAGTGCGTATAGCAAAGCGCGCACCCGGGCTCTAGCAGCCCAAAGTGCGCGCTTTAATTCGAAGTAGCCAGATTATTCTAGATCACTTCACACAGCTCTAGATCACTTCACGCGGCGCAGGCGCAGCGAGTTAGACACTACGATCACGCTGCTCATGGCCATAGTGGCCCCGGCGATCATGGGGTTGAGCAAGCCCGCCATGGCCAGCGGAATTGCGGCCACGTTATAGGCGAAAGCCCAGAACAGGTTCTGCTTAATGATGCGCAGCGTAGCGCGCGAAACCTTGATAGCAGCCACAACTGCCTCCAGGTCGGCGCGCACTAGCGTGATGTCAGCGGCCTCAATGGCTACATCCGAGCCGGTGCCCATGGCCATGCCCAAACCGGCAGCGCCTGCCTGGGCTAGAGCGGCGGCGTCGTTAACACCGTCACCCACCATGGCCACATTAGCCCCCTCACCTTGCAGGCGAGCCACCACGTCGCGTTTATCCTCGGGCAGTACCTGGGCGATTACGTCATCAATACCCACCTGGGCGGCGATGAACTTGGCGGCGCGCTCATTGTCGCCGGTGAGCAGGATGGGACGCAGCCCCATAGCTTTGAGCTCACTGATGGCTTTGGCGGTGGTGGGTTTGGGCTCGTCGCGCACAGCTAGGGCGGCGCGCAGGCACAATGATTTTGGATCCGGCCCTGAGGCCACTAGCACCACAGTGGCGCCGGTGTCTTCTAGGGCGCGTACCTGAGCTTCAGCCTGCTCAAGGCTTACGCCCTGCTGGCTCAGCCAGGTGGCTTTACCGACGACGGCGTAAGTGGCCTGGCCCGCTGCGTGGGCTACCGTGGCGCTCACCCCGCGACCAGCATGGTTAGTGAACTCGCTGATCTGGGGCGCCTGGACGCCGTCTAGTTGTGTGCCCGCCACAATAGCGCGGGCTACTGGGTGTTCAGAGGGAATCTCTAGCGCCTGGGCCAGGGCCAAGGTTTGCAGCTGGGCGGGGCTTAAGGCGGCGCCCTCCCCCAAGTCCACAACCGTGGCGCCGTCGCTAGCAGCACCGGCCTGAGCACCAGCGCCGCCAGCGTCACTTACCTCGGCGGCGTCGTCGAAAAATACCGCCTGAGCCAGGTGCATTACCCCCGTGGTGACCGTACCGGTCTTATCCAGCACCACCGTGTCAATGCGGCGGGTAGATTCAAGCACCTCCGGGCCACGAATAACCACACCCAACTGGGCGGCGCGGCCAGTACCCACCAGCAGGGCGGTAGGCGTAGCCAAACCCAAGGCGCAGGGGCAGGCAATTACCAGCACCGCCACTGCCGCTGTAATCGCGGCCTGGGCGTTGTGGCCGGTAGCCAGCCAACCTAGGAAAGTTAAAGCAGCCAGAGCTAAAACCGTGGGTACAAACACCGAACTGACCCGGTCAGCCAGGCGCTGCACCGGCGCCTTTGCAGCCTGGGCGGCAGTAACCACCTGGGCAATACGCGAAAGTGTGGTGCCCGCACCCACCCGGGTAGCGCGCACAACCAACGTGCCCGAAGTATTCACGGTGGCGCCGGTAACCTCGTCACCTGCACTTACATCCACCGGCAAAGATTCACCGGTGAGCAAGGAAGCATCAATGGCGCTGTGGCCCTCCACCACCACGCCGTCGGTGGCAATTTTTTCACCCGGACGCACCCGGAAACGATCGCCCACCTGCAAGCGGTCAATCGGAATTTCCGTAACCGAGCCGTCAGCGTTAACCCGCGCAGCAGTTTTGGCGCCCAGCTGCAAAAGCTTACGCAGCGAGTCACCCGAGCGGTGACGCACCCGCGCCTCCGCCAAACGCCCCGTGAGCAGGAAAGTCACGATCCAGGCGGCAGACTCAAAATACATGTGGGCATGCTCGCTTTGGGCGCGCGGAATGAACTCCATGCTCATACGCATACCCAACATGCCGGCGCCCCCAAAAATCAGCGCCCACAGGCTCCACAAGGTGGCGGTAATAACCCCCAGGGAAACCAGGGTGTCCATGGTGGTGGAGCCGTGGCGCAAGTTAGTGAAAGCAGCCTTGTGGAAAGGCCAAGCACACCAAGTCACCACCGGCAGGGCCAGTGCGGCCACAACCCACTGCCAGCCATAGAACTGGGCGGCACTGACCATGGAGATCACCATCAGTGGCACTGATAGTGTGGCCGCCACGATCAGGCGACGGCGCAGGTCAGCGGCGTGGGCCAGGTGTCGGGCTTCCTGCTTGCGCATAGCCTCGACAGCGCCGTCCTCCACCTTAGTCACGGTGGCGCTGTAACCAGCTTTTTCCACCACAGCCACCAGCTGCTGTGGGTCTACTGGGGCGCTTAGCTCAACGTGGGCTGATTCGGTAGCCAGGTTAACTGAAGCGTTAACGCCAGCCACTTTATTCAGTTTTTTCTCCACGCGCGCCACGCAGGAGGCACACGTCATCCCACCCACGCTCAAATCTACGCTGCCGTGACTGGTGCTAGTTGAGGTGGTTTCTTGGATATCAGTCATTATTTAAGGCTCCGCCTCACTCGTCGCGTTCGATGGCTTCCAGGGTGTAGTTGCCGGCTTCGTCGACGGCGTCGGCCAGGGCCTGGTCGTCTAGGTGCACGTCAGAAACCACCATTACGTCAGAGACGCCGCCCTTGTTCAGGATTACTGAAACGTTCTTGACGCCCTCAACCTCTTCTAGCTCTTCACTCACGTGACGCACGCAGTTAGAGCAGGTCAGGCCTGAAACCTTGAGGACGGTGGTGCGGTCGATGTTTTCAGCCATTTTCTTCTCCTAAATGTGTTGCCTACCCAGCCACAACGCAGCTGGCAGCTATGAATATGGGCTAGCCGGCCTGTAGACAGCTTTAAAACTGTCCCCCAAGCACGACTAGCCCAACCGGGATATGCCCCGAATTATTCCTAGTTAATCCTCTAGGTGGCGCACCAAACTTTCAGCCAAGCCCACGTAGGTGCCCGGGGTTAGCGCCAGTAGGCGAGCTTCGACGTCGGCAGGCATACCCAGCTCAGCGATAAAGTCACGCATAGCCTGGCCGGTAACCCGCTTGCCACGGGTCAGTTCCTTTAGGCGCTCGTAGGGGTCAGCCATGCCGGTGGCGCCAGCGACGGCGGCCGCGCGCATAGCCTGCTGCACCGGTTCACCCAGCACCTCCCAGGTGGCGTCTAGGTCTTCAGCCAGGCGGCGCTCATCCACATCCAGGCCGCCCAGGCCCCCGCGCACATTAGAGATAGCCAGCAGCGAGTGGCCCAGGGCCACGCCCACATTGCGCTGGGTGGTGGAGTCGGTCAGGTCGCGCTGTAGGCGGCTGGTTACCAGGGTGGCCGCTAGGGAATCTAGTAGCGCACAGGAAATCTCAAAGTTGGCTTCACCGTTTTCAAAACGAATCGGGTTGACCTTGTGCGGCATGGTGGAGGAGCCGGTAGAGCCCTGGGCGCTTAGACGCTGGTGGAAGTAGCCCAAAGAAATGTAGGTCCACACGTCGGTGGCCAGGTTGTGGGCAATACGGTTGTAGCGGGCCACGTCGCTGTACAGCTCAGCCTGCCAGTCGTGGGATTCAATCTGGGTGGTTAGCGGGTTCCAGATCAGGCCCAGGTGCTCCACGAAACCGCGCGAAACAGCCTCCCAGTCAGCTCCCGGCACGGAAACCACGTGAGCGCCGTAGGTGCCGGTGGCGCCGTTGATCTTACCCAGGTATTCGGTGCCCTCAATGCGGCGCAGCTGGCGGCCCAGGCGCCAAGCCAATACGGCCAGTTCCTTACCAAAAGTGGAGGGGGTGGCCGGCTGACCGTGGGTGCGGCACAGCATGGGCACAGCCTTGTACTGGCGAGCCATTTCGCTGAGGTCATCCACCAGGCCCTGGGCGGCCGGCAGCCACACCTGTTTGATAGCTGAGCGGATGGTTAGGGCGTAGGCCAGGTTGTTGATGTCTTCACTGGTGCAGAAAATGTGCACAATCTCGTGCACCTGGGGCAGCACCGTGTCTTGGCCCAGCACCTGGGGGGCAGCATCTAGGCGACGCTTGAGCAGGTACTCCACAGCTTTCACGTCGTGGCGGGTGACTGCCTCAATTTCAGCCAGTTCATCAATTTCGGCGCGGCCAAAGCTGGAAACAATACCGCGCAGGTACTCCTTCTCAGCGGCAGAGAACTTGGGGGCGCCCGGCAAAACCTCGTTATCGGTGAGGTAAATCAGCCATTCAACTTCCACATGCACGCGAGCGCGGTTCAAAGCAGCTTCAGACAGGTGGTCTACCAGCGGCGAAGCGGCGGCGCGGTAGCGTCCGTCCAACACCCCCAGAGCCAGTGGCGGGTTTACTTCAGCTAGGTTTACACGAGATAGGGGCAGGTCAGCAGTCTCAGCACAACTCATGCGCTAATTGTCTCAGCTGACCTGCCCCTAGCACCAGAGGCCCGGTTTAACGTGGTTTTAGGCCACTTTTTCGCCGGGCTGGCGGCTTAGGCGCGGGCGCGTAACGGATTGGCTCGTCCGTAACGGATGCGCTGCGCACCCCCGCAGCCGCACCCGCGCCCGCGAGCCCGCGCGCCGCCGGTTTTAGTGACGGTGCAGGTAGTCGCGTAGTTTGCCAGAGCGCAGCGCTCCACCGGCGGCCACTAGCCCCCCGGCTACCAGCACTAATCCTCCGGCCACACCGGTAACCGCCAGCGAGCCGTGGTGCGAGCCACCACCGTTACCAGCAAAAGCTACCTTCCCTGAACCCTTCGAGGAGGGTAACGGCGAGGGCTTTAACGCCGCCCTGCCGGTAGGCATGGGGCTGGCACTAGGCATGGGGCTGGCGCTGGGCACAGCGCTAGCCGTGGGCGCGGCGGTGGGGCTGGGTGCAGTGGTGGGCACAGCAGTAGGCGCAGCGGTCGGCGTGGCAGTGGGCGACGCCGTCGGGGCCGGGGTGGGGCTCTGCGTGGGCTGCTCGGTGGGCTGCGGGGTGGGAGCGGCCGGCAGCATCCGGCGCTTACCTAGGTTCTGGTCGAAGCGAGTTACCGGGTAGGTGACCTGACTGTCGCCCTGGGTGTAGGTCAGCGTCAGCTTGGCATCCAGGTAGCCCTGCTTGGCTTCCTGCTCGCTTACCACATAGCCGCTGGTGAAGCACCACATGGTCTTGCCGGGCTCAATGTCGCCGCTGCAAGATTCAATTTCGGTGCCCTCGGGCCCCTTGGCGCTATCGATGTGCAGGGTCTTATTGGTGTTGTTGACGATGGTCCAGTGGAAGGGCAGCTTTTCGCCGGCTTGGTAGGGCTTGGCTACGATGTCGCGGGTGTAGTCGCTGCGCTCGCCGGCCACGGTCAGTGCAATCAGCTCAGGGGTGGTGAGTTTGAGCTCCACCGAGCCGCGCAGGCTGTACTGGCCTGCCTCCAAGGTGGCATCCACATTGTAGGTGTCAGCCACAATGTCCTTGGTGGCGGTGACCTTGACGTTTACGGTGGCAGACTCGCCCGGCTTTAGTGCCGGGGTGGCTACCAGCTCGCTGCTGACGTTTTCGGGCAGGCCGGTTAGGCGCATGGACCCAGCCGGTAGGGCGACGTCGTCGTCATTGCGGATAGTGACGCTTACGCTGGTACTTTCCCCGGCCCCCAAGCTGACGCTAGCGGGGGCGAAGTTGGCGCAGAATGGCTTTAGCCACTCGCGCCCGAAGGTGCCTACGCGGATTTCCTTGTCGGTTTTAGTTTCATAGGCGACGGCGAAAGTGCCGTCCTTGAGGGCGGTCACCGAGGAGTAGGCGTGCGGGCCGTAGTGGTAGACGCGGCTAACAGGCCAGGTGGCGCCGTTGTCGCAGGAGTAGCGCACGTTACCGGTGATGCGGTTGATCCACTGGCCTTTACGGTCAACATCTATCTGCCAGTTGTAGGGGCTGTTGTTGGCGTTGGTGAACAGCAGCTCCTTGGCGGCCTTGCCGCTGGTGGCCTGGGGGTTCATACGGGTAATGCCGGCGTTTACTTCCGGGTCTACCAGGGCAGTGTCTAGGTACTGGTTCTTCCAGTTGACGCCGCCGTCGTCAGAAATAGCGACCAGGCGCCCCACCCCGTCACCCCAGTTACGTGAGTTGAGCATGAGGCGGCCGTCGCTTAGCTCAACCACCTTGTTTTCGTTGAAGCTGTTGCCAATGCGGTTACCGGCGTGCCAGGTGGCGCCGTGGTCGTCAGAGTAAACCGAGTAGGCGTAACCGTTGTGGGCTGAGTCAGTGCCGATATATTGCTGCACCAGGCGCCCGGCGTATTTGCCGTGCCTGATTTGAATGCCGTTACCGGAGGTGGCGAAGGTGCCGGTGATGCCCTTGGGTTTAACCACATTGGTGATTAGGCGGTGGGTCCAGGTTTTGCCGTTGTCGGTGGAGGTGGAAACCTCGGCGCTCATAACGTTGCGGGCGTCGTCGTCGTCAGAGTCAACGGACTGGAAGAAACCCGCATCCTTAGAGTAGACATGGAAGTTGAACAAAATGTTCTTTTCGGCGTCATACACATATGAGGGGTCTGAGTAGCCCTGCTTTTGGGCACCGGGAACACCTGCGTGGATGACGGTTTGTTCACCCCAGGTGCGCCCGCCGTCAGTGGAGCGGCGCTGCAAAATGGAGTTGGGGTTGGGGGCGTCCCTTAAGCTGGGGCGTCCGTCGTAGGAAACTACTAGATCACCGTTGTTTAGCTGCACGATTGAGGGGATGCGGTAAACCGGGAATTTACCGTCACCACCATTGGCAACTGCTTGCGAGGTGAAATCCTGGCCAGATTCGGTGGCAGTTACGCCAGGGGTTAAAACTACACCGGTAAACGATAAGGTCAGTGCAGCCAGTGCGGCTGCGGTTTTAGCGTGGACACCCTTTGGGGACACGGGAACTCCTTCATTGGCGCTCAGGGGAGCTAGTGCGGGTCTGCGCACTTCGCTGTTGTGATTGTAAGCTTAACTGCGCGAAATTGTTACATAATGTGATTTTTTTTGTTAGCTTTTGCGTCAGTTTCGCTCTTGTGTGGCGGTGACGGTGGCTTTTTTCTTGGGACGACGGCGCACGGACCTGGGGCGGCGCGCGGGTTACGGCCCACAGACCAAGGCCGACGGCGCACGCCCCAGGACCGACAGCGCTCGCGGCTGCGGAGTCACGGCCGCACGCTCTGGGCCGCGCGTTAGGACCAAGCCGGCGCCGCCGTCGTCGTCGAAAACCGAGCCAGCGCCGTCGAGCCCAAACCACACCAAAGCACGCACAACCCACCCTTAGCTGAGCGCGTGCGCCGCGCCAAAAGCGCACAAGCTTGTTAGGCCTAAAAGCAGCTTGGCAAAATATAGGCGTGGCTGTAGCTATACCTTCTTCTGCGCGGGCGCTACTTGAGCACCTGCCACCTAAGGTGGCCACCCGTATCAGTGAGACTGTGGCTATCGCCAACCTAATTCGCTTAATTGCGCGTTTGGAGGCGGCGCGGGCCACCGTCCTACTAACGCTGACTTTTTTACTGGCCATAACCCTGGGCATTAACAGTCATTCACTTTTACCCTTCCGGGTTGGGCCGTTTTGCTCCCTAGCGTTATGCCTGATCAGCGCCTATTGGGGCGGAAAAATCATCACCCAACACACGCGCGTGGCCTACGACAACGGCACTGACGCCCTGGTGCGCACCGACGCCCTAACCCCCACCGCCTCAGCTGCGGCCGCCCAAACTGCCATGGAAATTTCGCAAATGCTAATTTCCGGGGTGCTGTTTGTGGGCGTAATGCTGGGCACGCTACCCCACATGCAATTTCAAAAAGCCAGTTGGCTGGCTGTGGGCGTGGTGGTGATGGGCTCACTGACCTCCTCGCTCGCGCTGCTGTGGGCAGTGATTTGGCCGCACGCACCACGCCGCTGGATGCGGATAGCTAACGCGATTATCGGCACCTGGATTTGCGTGATGTGGTGGTCTGGGCCGCTGGCTGCACTCATGCACCATAAACCTGACATGCTGCTGGGCTGGCTTAACCAATACAGTTTCTTCTCTGATGATCCCACCTGGCCAGTAGTCATTTACGGCTTTATGGCTGAAGGCATCTCCTATGTGGCCCTATATATGCTGCGTAAAAGTGCCGCCTGGAATAACCCTTCGGCAGCCCTGCGCCAAGCCATGGAGATCACCGGGCCACGCTGGGCTGGGCCGGGGGCTGTGGCCCTAACCCAGGAGGCGCAGCTGTGGCCGCAGCTGACTGTGGCGCAAACCTTTGAAACCCTTGACGGTCTGCGCGGATTCACCGAGTCACCACCCCACCGCGAGCAGATGCTGCAAGCATGCAAAACTCTTTTGCCCCCGCCCGATAAATTCATTGACGAATGTACCTTTAGCGAGCGCGAACTGGTGTTATTGGTGTGGGCGCTGAGCCAAGAGGCAGATCTGATTTTGATTCACCGCCATGAGAGCTATCAGCTTTTGCCGCGTTCTATGCGGATTGTGTGCCGGCAACTGGTTAAGCAGCGTATGGCTGAAGGGGTGCGTTTCGACTTCTCCCCCGCCTACGACGACGATCTGCTGAGACTAATTCACTCCGGCCAGTAGTAATCTGCCAGATTCCCTAAAACTGCATCTACAGCCATACTGGCGCCACTGCGCTCGCTTTGTGCGAGTTACCTTTACGAGTTCTACTCACGAATTAATGCACCGGTGGGGAACTTTTTTACCCCAACAGCCTTATCCACAGCCTAAAAGCGAAGCCTTGACCCGGCGTCTTAGCGTTTAGCCATGAGTAACTTGCATTACGTTAGGCAGCTGGCCCTAAGTGCTAAAAGCCAGGTGCCAGCCATTCCCAACCAGTGGCGTGGTAGCGCGGCGCAAGCCGCTGGTCAGTCTTTAGCGCAACTGAGCGCCGCCATAAACGTGCTGATCGGCGCCGTCGACAATGACATTCAGGCACTAAGCACCCCAAGCTAAGTCTAGTCATGGGCGACATTGTCTACGTTTCTGGGCCCGATAAGAATCTGCATGTGGATCCGCAGGTACTGATGAGGCTTAAACGGCAGGTTATGAAAGTCCACTCACTGCTGGAACAAGCCAACAATGCCTATAAGGTGGCTCGCACAGAGCCCAATCCTGGGGTGCTGGAACTACCGCGTATGCCGCTACAGCCCCCACCATTATTTCCTCAGCCTCCGCCCAAGCGGCTGCCCCCTGAGCTGGACGCAGCTACAACCAAGGCTTTAAAAACCTGCATCAGTCAGTGTGAAACTAACGCTGACGCCCTACAGGTGGGCTATAACCTCTACACCAATGCCGAGATTAAAGCCCAGGCATCGTGGAAATTAGAGGGACTCAAGCGCGCCAATCCTGTCTCTATGGCTAAGCATAGGAGGAACAATTTTCTAAGTGAGGCTGCCGTGCGCGCCAAGCTACATAAGTACGGCCTAGATAACCCCCAAACTCTGCAGAAAAAGCTTAAAGCGTTGGGAATAGATATTGATTTAGAGGACGCTAAAGCTATTTATCAGATAGTGTTATTGCTGGTTCGTAGTGGCTATGGGGGCTGGTTAATTAGTGAAGTACCTGCTCTAATTACTATTTATAAAGCTAGCCCCAGCCTTGGTGTATTTCTGCAGGCAGCTATGGTTTACGCCGGTGCGTTTCTGGGGCCTGAGGCTAAACTATCCTTGTGCGGAGCAAAGGCGCAGCTAACCTATGGACTTGCAGGTGGCAATAAGATTTATTGGCGCGGTAAATGGGTTGAGCCAAGAAAACTTAGCGATGTTGAGGCCACCAACTACTACTTGGCGTATCTAGCTGGCGGGAAAAAGAATTACCGACTCACCCTGATCAGCGACGGCCTGCGCATGGACATGCCTTCCCCCGTTATGGGGCCACTCAGTTTCTCTTTTAAATCTGCTGTGGGCGCTGAGCTAGCTGCCGCGGTGTTGGCAGGTATAGCAAAAACTACTACCGGGGTAGGCCAGACCAGTCAGGTCAAATTCAAGCCGTTAACCAGTAAATATGACGGCTCGGTGGCCGACACTATTAATTACTGCGATCACATAAATTCTTCTGATCCGCAAGCTGGAGCTTTTTCTATCATTAAAACCACCTATTCTGATGGAACCTGCTCCTACCAGGTGATTTTGCCGGGCACACAACAGTGGACTGCAGGCAAGTCGAACCCTCAGGATCTACTAACTAACTTGCAGGCTAATGCCGGTGCCAGTGACGACTACTCGCAGCTGGTGGTTGCCGCCATGACTAAGGCCGGCATTAAAAGCACTGACCCAGTATGTATTTACGGCCACTCCCAAGGTGGGATTGTGGCCACGAACCTAACCGCTAATGCGCAGGTGCGGGCACGTTTCAATATTGTGGCTACAGCTACCGCCGGTAGCCCTACCGGCAACAGCGTGATTCCGTCAGGTACGCAATATTTGAGCATGGAAAACGCCGACGACGTTGTGCCCAGCCTGGATGGCAAAGCGCCGGTTAGCGCCCCTAACCGCACCAATGTGGTCACTGTTCACCAAGGCAATGACCAGCACGATCAGCGTGTCTATGCGCGTTCAGCTAAGCAGTTACCTAATGAGCCGGGTGCGCAAACCTTTAATCGGGCTTGGAACCAGGATGCGGGTAAAACTGTGGTTTCGCGTGAGCAAGCCACTTTCCAAATTAAACGCACCCCGGTAGCGGAACCTGCCCCCAGGCCTTCGCCGCAGCCAGCGCCCACCCCACGCCAGGCGGCGCCAAGCCAGCCACAAGCAACTCCACGTCAGGCGGCCAGCCAACCAGGGCCGCAACCAAAGCCTTCGCCAAGTCCAGGCCCAAGTCCCAGCCCTGACCCCGGCCCACAACCTAGCCCTGGGCCCAGCCCCAGTCCTGGCCCCAGCCCAAACAAACCGACGCCGCACTAGGGGCGACGTCGGGCAATAAAGCAGATTCAGTTATCGAAGCAGATTTAAGGCAGGAAAATGGCCATAACCATAACGATACTAATGATGATTTCGCTGACCCCAACCACGCGGGGGCGAATCACCTTGGCACGCTTGCGCACCCTTTGGCGCTGCATAAGTGGTAGCACTAGGGCACGCGCAGTTAGCACCACCCACAGGGCCAGGTTGGTCCAGCCAATCAGGCCGGCGCTGGCCGCATATGCCACCAGGGCTAGCCCCACCAGGTGGAAGCCAAAGCTAAGACAGATCATGGTGGGCTTGCCGCGGCCACGAATCATGGCTTTTACGTAAGGTACAGTGCCCACGAAATAGCCGCTTACCAGGGCGGTAACCAACCAGGCCCAGTGCCAGCCGGTTAGGTTTTGAGGACCCCCAAAGCTTTCTAGGGTGCTCGCACCATTCTCTACGCCTAGGAATCCGCCCGCGCCGCCAGTGGCGACGTCGTAGCTGACGGCGGTCATTAGCGTGGCCGCAAGCGTAGTGGTGACGCCGCTAAGCAGTGAGCGCTCTTTACCTATGCGCACCTGCCACAAGGCCAGTGCCAGTAGCGGGGCGAAAACTGGGGCCCAGCGGAGCAGGTAGGGGGCGCTGATCAGGCTCGCTAACCCAGCCACAGCGCAAATTGCCGAATACCAGATCATGGGCACCAGTAGCAGTAGTCGCTTAGCTTCTGAGCGGGTGCGTAGCCACTGGGTCCAAGCCCAGAACGCGAAATAGCCCATCCAGAAAGCCGGCCAGATCAGCAGGTAATGCCATGACCAACCCCCAATAAATGCGCCCACCAGGGGCGGAATGATTAGCATCCCCCAGGCGCCATGCTGGTTAGGTACCCAGGCACGGGTGCTGGGCCGGCGCCTAATTTGCTCGGCGCTGGGACGGCGTCCTGGGCGTTCTTGCGTACCCTGTTGTGCAGCAGCTGAGGCAGCGCCAATGGGTTGGCCGGTGGCTAGCAATACGTCGTCTTCCGAGCCTGGCAGTGACTGTTGGAAGGGTACAGAGCTAATGGCCTCGTCAGCAGTAACGTCACTATCTGGGTCTTGATACTCCACCCTTGACACGCTGGAGCTGGGGCGCGTCTGGCTAATTCCAGCTGACGCGGCTGGCAGCTTGGCACCCGCGTCAGGGCTGGCAGCGGAGGGAACTGAAGACGTAGAGCTCATGGCTTTATTCTAGGGAAAAGCCTTAGATATTTAGCTGACACGGTGTAGCAGTCTGTTCGCGTTTGCCATAACTGGGATGTACATAACTGGGCTGCAAACAAACTGGGGCCGGGCTGACAAGGTCGCGTCGCAAGCAAAGCAGCCCTAGAGCATAAACAAACTGGGGCCGGGCACTAATGCACCCGACCCCAGCTAGCTAAATGAGACTAGTTGGCTAGCGCTGCGCTAACCACGCTCTTGGCTTCCTTCTGAACTTCCTTCAGGTGCTCTTCACCCAGGAAAGACTCAGCGTAAATCTTGTACACGTCCTCAGTTCCGGAGGGACGGGCTGCGAACCAAGCGTCCTTGGTGGTGACCTTCAGGCCGCCGATCGGCGCGTCGTTACCGGGGGCGCGCACCAGGCGCTGCTCGATGGGTTCACCAGCCAGCTCGGTGGCGGTGACGTCTTCGGGAGAAAGTGCGGCCAGCTTGGCCTTTTCTTCCTTGGTGGCGGCGGCGTCGATACGGGCGTAGGCCGAAGCACCGAAGCGCTCTACCTGCTCAAGGTGTAGCTGCGAGGGGCTCTTGCCGGTGACGGCGATGATTTCGCTGGCCAGCAGGGCCAGAATGAGGCCGTCCTTGTCGGTGGTCCACACGCCGCCGTCGAAACGCAGGAAGGAAGCTCCTGCGCTTTCCTCACCGCCGAAGCCCACAGAGCCGTCTAGCAGGCCGGGCACGAAGTGCTTGAAGCCTACGGGCACCTCCACCAGCTTGCGGCCAATGGATGCCACCACGCGGTCGATCAGACTGGAGGAAACCAGGGTCTTACCTACGGCGCAGTTTTCGCCCCAGCCGGGACGGTGAGTGAACAGGTACTCGATGGCCACAGCCAGGAAGTGGTTGGGGTTCATCAGGCCGTCGGGGGTGACGATGCCGTGACGGTCAGAGTCGGCGTCGTTACCGGTGGCGACGTCGTAGGGGGTGGCACCAGAAGCGTCGGGGGTCATGGCGTTACGCAGAGAGGCCATGGCGTAGGGCGAGGAGCAGTCCATGCGGATCTTGCCATCCCAGTCCAGAGTCATGAAGGACCAGGCGGGGTCCACCTTGGGGTTGACCACGGTGAGGTTGAGGCCGTAACGCTCGCCAATCTCAGCCCAGTATTCAACCGAGGCGCCACCTAGCGGGTCTGCACCGATGCGCACGCCAGCCTTGCGGATAGCCTCCATGTCAACCACGTTGGCCAGGTCAGCTACGTACAGCTCACGGTAGTCGTGGCGGATTACCAGCTCACTCTTGAGGGCCTCGTCGATGGGCACGCGCGGCACGTTGCGCCAGGCGCCGTCCACTAGTAGTTCGTTGGCGCGGTTAGCAATCCAACCAGTGGCGTCGGAGCCGGCAGGGCCACCGGTGGGCGGGTTGTACTTGAAACCACCATCGCGCGGAGGGTTGTGGCTGGGGGTGACAACAATACCGTCAGCTAGGCCGGGGCCGGAGGTGCGTACGCCCTCGGGGGTGCCAGCGCCGTTAGCTACCAGGATGGAGTGGGAAACGGCCGGGGTGGGGGTGTATGAGTCGCGAGAGTCGATAGCGACCTTCACGCCAGCGCCTACTAGTACCTCGACGGCGGAGCGCCAGGCCGGTAGTGATAGGGCGTGAGTGTCGCGGCCCAGGTAGAGCACACCGTCGGTGCCCTGGGAGGCGCGGTACTCAACAATTGCGGCGGTGGTTGCCACAATGTGGGCTTCATTGAAAGCAGTGTCTAGGGAAGAGCCACGGTGACCGGAAGTGCCGAAAACCACGCGCTGAGCGGGTACGGCAGGGTCCGGCACCAGGTCGTAGTAGGCCTGGCGAACTTCTTCGACATTGATGAGATCTTCAGGTAAGGCGGGTTGGCCAGCTCGTTCATGCATGTCTGTAGTGTGGCACAGCTTACCCACAAAAATCACCCCATCACATGCAAATACTCACAAATACAGGCAAAATCATCCCTTCCCTATGATTTTTCCGTGGGGTTTTATAGGGAACGGACGAAATGTCAGTTTTTGTGCGGCCCATACTGGCGCACCAACACTGCCACACATTGGCGCACCCCACCGGCGCCAGCGCACCCCGCGCCGCAATACCCAGCCCCAACGTCCCAAACTAGGGCCACCCCAAACTAGGATGGACCTATAGGCACCAAGCCAATCTAGGAGGTCCCATGCCCACCGCAATTTCCACCCCTAACGCCCCCGCCGCCGTCGGCCCCTACTCTCAGGCCGTTTCCACTGGCGACGACGCCGGCGCCCAGGTTTTCATTTCCGGCCAGATTCCCCTGGTTCCGGCCACGGGACAGCTGGTCGAGGGCGACATCCAGGCCCAGGCGCGCCAGAGCCTGACCAACATCGGCGAAATCCTAAAGGCTGCCGGCCTGAGCTTTGCCGACGTAGTTAAAACCACCGTGCTGCTGGCGGACATCAACGACTTTGTGGCGGTTAACGAGGTGTATGCCCAGTTCTTCACCGGCCCAGTATTGCCCGCGCGCGCAGCTTTCGGCGTGGCCGCGCTACCCAAGGGGGCCCGCGTGGAGATTGAGGCCATCGCGGTTCGCCCCTGATCAGCGCACTTTTGGAGGTCGCAGGGTTTCTCGACGTCGTCGCAGCTACCCACAAACACTTAACGGTCCGGTCGACTAATGTCTACCGGACC
>ERZ1674170.78-NODE-78-length-17877-cov-4.920155_pt1 | contig 17877 bp, 14 predicted proteins | sample MGYA00581300_ERZ1674170 | MGnify/ENA primary metagenome ERZ1674170 (study PRJEB41354, sample SAMEA4873325) | human saliva metagenome | biome: human-associated habitat [ENVO:00009003]; feature: mouth environment [ENVO:08000002]; material: saliva material... | reverse complement strand
GAGCCGCCTTTTCTAGTAATCGCATGCGACAAAACCTATAAATATCCATCCTGTACGTCATCCTGTATGTTTAGGTGGCCACTTACAGCCAGCGTTTATGTCGTTAGGGCTGTTGGTTTGGGTCTGGGCCAGCCTTAGCGGCGGCGTTAGCAACTAGATGCCAAGGTCCCAGATTTAGCGGCCTTGATACCCGCACTATCAGGTCTTGCCCCTCGATTAGGCATTGATTGAGGCTAGCTTGATTATCGCCAGCAACCCTGCCGGCTTGTTGGCAAGGCTGCGCCCCACCGGCAGCTAGTGGATCATTAAGTGCTTGAGCACCAGCCAGGGCGGCCAGGTCAGCCGCGCTTTGAGCTTTAGCGGCGCCACTATAGGCCGCCGCCACCAGGGCGATCACCCCAGAAAGCAGCAACGCTAAAGCGATTAAAGCCAGTGAAAGTACCGTGCCCGAGCCCTGCTCCCATCTACGGGCTTTGCTTTGAGTAGGCTGGTTCATGGCTGATCCCGTGGGGCGCAGGCGGTGGCTCGAATGGTCCAACCCAGCATGTTTAGGATGGGTGGCAGTGACACGCTGGCCTGCGCACATTCTCCACTAACACTGATTTGGGCCGCGCCATAAGCTCTAGCCGCTGCCGCATAGGGGTCCTCACCGGCCAGCTGCGCCCTGGCCGCCGCATTGGCTGCGCCTACTGCCCGCACCTGCCTAACACCTACAGCGGCCAAGCCCAGCACTAGTGCTAGTACGGCTATAACTGCCGGCAGAGTTAAGGCTAGTTCAGCGCTAACCATGCCTCGACAGTTGCAACTAGCCCTGCCAGTGCAGGGGTGGGCGCAGCTTCGCCTGCGCCCACAACGCACACCTAAACCCTGGGGAGTGGTGGCGGCGCAAGTATTTAAGGGCTTGCGCCGCCACCTTGGCATAAGCTGTAGGCGGCCGTTTAATCCGCCCAGACCCATCAGGACACGCTCAGCGCGCTAGATAGTAGCGACTCGATCATTGGGCGTAGCCCACCAGAGCGAATAATCGCCAGTAGCAGCCCCGCAAAGGCTGCGGCTGCCACAGTGCCAATGGCGTACTCGGCTGTGGCCATACCGGCTTCAAGATCTAGGCGCTTATCGCCCTGAGCGTCATCTTCAGTCTTAACGCACTCGGTCTCCGTAGCCTCCTTTACCTTCTTGGCCTCCTTGACTGGCTGGCTGCCAGGCGTTGGAGACACAAGCGGCCGCTCATGTGCCTGCTCCATGGTTTCCTCCTTTTGCCCTAATTTGGGGCAGTTTCGACTGGATGGGTGGCCTGGTTGACCAGCCCGTAAACAGTTTGTGGCGCCTTGTCTAACGCCTGCTTGTACCCTGTGGATAGGGACTGCAGGAGGAAATTTGTTCCCCACCTGTGCTCAAAAAGGCATCAGCGATGACGCCGCCAACAGAGCGCGAGGCACCAGAAAACGTACAGCTTAGAAAAGCTCAGGGAACAAGGCGTGGTTGCCGGGGCGCCAGCAGAGGCATCAGCAGCTGGCAGCGTCACTTGTAGGCACAGCGGCAGCTGCAAAGAGAACAGGCGAAAGAAAGCCGGTGGGCTGCGGATCAAAAGTCACATCGGCAAGATTCACGCAGATGCGGGGCTTGTGGGCCGGCGCGCCAATCTGGGCCAGCAGGCTAAGCGCCGTCGCCCCAAAAATTAGGCAGAACGCAGCATTAGGCGCCGGCAAGCACGCTGCGGCCCAAATAAACCACGGCCGGCACAATCGCCAATAAAATAAAGGCCGGCAAATGACACAGCCCCAGCGGCAACACCAGCCGTACCGCCAACCGGTTAGCATCCGCGCTAGCCTGGCTTTCACGCTGATCACGCAGGGTTTGCGCCCAAGCTTCAAGCATCGGTAGCGGATTGGCCCCAACTAGCCAGGCCGGCGCTAAACATTGACTAAGTGCCTTATAGCCAGCCCGATTTGGCGCAGCCAGGCTCCAAGCTTCATCCCAACTCGCCCCAATTTCCAGCGCCCGCGCCACAAATCCAAAATCCTTAATTTCGCAGGCAAACCCCAGCGCCTCCAGGCACCTGGGGATACTGGCGCCACTATGCAGCGCCGCACCGCACAGATCCAGCAGTAAGGCGTCGTCGAACTGGTTAACTTCCTCCTGAGCACGTCCCACCATGCGGGAAGTAACCAGGCGCCCCACACACAAAAACCCCAGCCCACCCAGAGCCGTAATGGTGCCCAGGGCGCCGTCGAGCCAAAACTGCCACACCTGTACCCCTAAAAGCGCACCTAAAGCCACCCCCACCAGCGGTAAAGCAGCCAACATGCGGGCCGTGGCCACCGGCGCCGCCAAAGCCGCATAACGTTGCTGTGCGCCGCGCGTAGCCTGCGTGATCATACCGGCCACCTGCCCTAACACCTGCGCCAGGGGTGAGCCCAGGCGCTGCGCCAAACGCTGCCCCGCCAGAGCCGATCTAGCCGCGAGCGCATTGACCCCCGCCTGTTGGCGGCGACTTTGCCCCAGCCACCGGGGGGTTTTGGCCGCAATCAAGCTGTGCAGGTAGAGGCTTTCGCCCGCCTGGTTAAGTTGGCTGGGCGCCCCAGCTTCGGCTAGGGCTTGGCTCCAGGCTTGGGTGGGCATCTGTCCGCCGGTAAGTCGCACCGATACCTGCACTAGCAGCATATTTAGTGCCACTGGTGGTTTACGTTTGGGTAGTGCTGGTAGGTGTATGGGGCGGCTTCGACGTAGGGGTGCCCACCAGCACCAGGCCACTAGGGTCAGCAAGCTGACTAGTAAAAGCGGGTGGGTTTGGATTACTGCTGCGATGGCGCTAAACGCTACTGTCAGGGCGGTTTCTATGGCGCTCGTGGCTAGTGCGGTCAGTGCGCTGATGGCTTTACAGCTGGCGGCGCATAGTTTGGCTAGTGTTTCTAGTAGCTGCCAGGCCATGGTTAGCTGCCTAGGGCTTACTCTAGCGTTGACCCAAGGCGCCGCCGCAGTAGTTCTAGGCCCGCACCTGGCACTAGCTGCCCATCATCATTCCAGGTCAGGGCGTCTTGGCAGATTAGTTCTCCAGCTTGGCGCCATAGCACTGCCAGACTGCGTAGCCGGCGTAGGCCTTGCTGGCGTTCTAGGTGTATCACTGCGTCTAGGGCGCTGGCTGCCTGTAGGTTTAGGGCTTGGGGGGTTAAACCGGCCAGGGCTCCTAGGGCGGCTAGTCTTGCGGGCACATCCACTGCACTGTTGGCGTGGAGCGTGGCCCAGCCTCCCTCATGGCCGGTGTTGAGGGCGGTGAGTACGTCGGCTACTTCGCCGCCGCGACATTCGCCCAAAATGAGCCTGTCTGGTCGCATTCTTAAGGCGATTCGTACTAGTTCGCTCATATTCACCCCGCCGGCACCTTCCACGTTGGGGCGGCGTTCTTGCAGGTAAACCACGTGTGGGTGGTTGATGCGCAGCTCGCGGCTTTCTTCAATGCACAGTAGGCGCTGTTGGGGCTCGACTAGGGCCACTAGGGTGGCTAGCAGCGTGGTTTTGCCTGTGCCGGTAGCCCCGCTGATCAGGCAGTTTGCCCGTTTTTTGACCAGTAGTTCCAGCACTTTTTGCATTCGTATGTCAAACATGCCCGCCTGGCGTAGCTGCTCAATGGTGAAGGCTTTGGAGCGAAAGGCGCGCAGGGAAATAAGGGTGCCGCAGGCGCTGACTGGCTCTAGTACTGCGTGTAGTCGACTGCCGTCGCTCAGGGTGCCGTCCACTACTGGGCTGGCTTGGTCTAGGCGTTTGGCACAGCCGGCGGCCAGGCGCACCGCTAAAGCGCGGGTGTCTGCCTCGCTCCAGCCTGGCGGTAGTGGGGCGCGTAGTAGCCCTTTTCCTCTATCTACCCACAGTTGGCAGCCGTTAAGCAGCACGTCAGTGACGACGTCGTCGTCTAGGTAGCGCTGTAAGGGGCCGGCCCCAGCGATGTCTTCATAAACCCCAATGGCCATATCCGCCATGGTTTGGGTGTCTGCCACTGGGCTAGCGGCCATGGCTTGGGCCCAGCCTTGGCCGCTGGCAATGGCGCGCCGTAGCCGCCCACCCCAGTTTTCCCAGCTAGGGGTGTTTTCGCTAGGAGGGTTCCCACGGCGAGGGTTTGCACTGAAAACGCTTGGTTCACTCATTTTTGGCTCTTTTGTGCCCAAAAGTTGGGGTTGAGCGCCCAATTAGCTAGGCGCGCCCCCACTTTTTTCTCTGCCCGCTTTAGCCTCAGTGGATCTAAACCCAGCTGTAGGCGCTGGCTTAACTCGCGCCGATTAGGCAAGGTGGACGCCACCGGGGCACCTACCAGTCGGGCTATTTCTTGGCTGGTTAGGTCTGCTCCCTGCTCTCGTAGGGCTAGGGCGCCTAAACCTGGGCGTACTTCTTGCAGCCAGCCGCGTGCAGCTAGGGCGGCGCGGCGGGTTAGGTCACTTACCAGCAGTACCCGAGCACCTTCCAGCTCATCCCAGGGCAGGTGTGGCAGTTGCAGCGCCGGCAGATCCACCACTGTTAACTGACAGCTGGTGCGTAGGGCGTAGATAGCTTGACTCATTTGCAGCCAGTTTTTAGGCCCGCCTTGGCCGCCACTGCCAGCTAGTACCTTCACGCCGTGATATTTACCCAGCCCACGCACTAGTCTTTGGGGCCATAGCGGCGACTGATTTTTAGGTAGCTGCCCCCAGCTGGCGCCCTGACAGTAGCCGCTCCCCAGGTATAGGTCCAGGCCACCGTAGGGGTTAGCGTCCACCAGGGCCGCATCCACCGTCGCCTGCGCGGCTGGCGAGCCAAAGCCTGGCCCCTGCGGCTGCGAATATGTGTCTTGGTTTCGACGCCGAGCTGGCTGCGACGCCTCACCACCACGGATTAGCTCTCTGCCAGCCCACGCCAGTAGCGCGGCGCTGTAGGTGGCCCCAATGCCGCCCACCGCCCCACACACAAACACCACCTGGCCAAGCTGGCTAGCCTGTTTACTTAGCAGCAGTCGGTATAGCCGCTCCACCTGCATGGGTAGGTTCAGTTCTACTAGCTCGACGCCGTCGGCGCGCCCCTCTAACTGGTCCAGTAAACCCCGGGCATGGGCCGCTAAACCCGGCTGACATACTCCCAAACAGCTTTCTAGACAGTTTTGGCTAAGGTAAGCGAACTGGCCGGCCATATGTAGCGCATCAACCCCATTAACCCCACCCTCGCCTGCAGCTTGCATCGGCACCTGGATGAAAGCTTCCACGCCGGCTATTTGCAGGTGGCAGTGCAGCTGCTCTAAATACTCAAGAGAACCAAACCCCAGCACCAAAGGGCCTACACTACGGCCAACTCCAGGCGGGCTGGGCTGACAAGCACATGCAGTTGCTGCGCCAACGCCGCCCTCAGGTGGGCTAGGGGCCGGCGCGCTTAAGTCAACCTCGTTTAACTCAACCATGCTCAACACCCTGCCCCCACCAGGCCCCAGGGCGCTGCCAGGCTGTGGATAAAAAGCATGGGGTAAAAAAGTTACCCACTTGTGGATTAACTCGGGAAATTTTCAGCTTGCGCTTTTACACTTCACAACACACCCCTGAAACTTCCTAAAGCCGAGGTAATCGCGTGTTTAAAACCCAATTGCGCCCACCGCAGCTAAGCTCGCGCCGCGCAGGCAGCCCCAGCGCTGCCCCCAAAACCGCCACCCGCTGGCTACGCCCAGCCCTGGCTACGCTAACCACCCTGATGCTAGGCGCCGCCGCCCTAGCCCCCACCAGCCCCGCACAGGCTGGAGTTTTCAGCAAAGACCCAAACGGCGACGTCGCCCGCCCCTTCTACTACAACTCCGCCACCCTAGACGGCACCCCGGGCAAGCTACTGCGCCAAGAAGCCGCCGTCAGCGGCATCAACACCCTGGGGATCAGCAAAATTGGGCCCTACAAAGCCCAGCGCATCCTCTACTCATCCAAAAACCGCACTGGCAAAAACATTGCCGTCAGCGGCATCGTGATTGAACCCAAACGCGCCTGGAGCGGTAAAGGCCAGCGCCCCATCATCGCCTACGCCCCAGGAACCCAGGGCATCAGCGACGACTGTGCCCCCTCCTGGAACATCGCCAACTCCATCGGCGACTATGAACAGCTGTTCTTCAAATCCTTCCTGGCAAAAGGCTACGCCGTAGTAGTCACCGACTATGAAGGCCTAGGCACCCCCGGCGCCCACACCTACATGGACCGCGTCTCCCAAGGCCACGCCGTGCTGGACTCAGCCCGCGCCGCCACCCAACTAAAAGGCTGGGACCTGGGCAAAAACAACCCCATCGTAATTAACGGCTACTCCCAAGGTGGCGGGGCCGCAGCCAGCGCCGCCGAACTAGCCGGCACCTACGCCCCCGAACTGAACATCAAGGGCGCAGCCGCAGGTGCAGTCCCGGCCAACCTCAGCGCCCTGCCCGCCAAACTCGACGGCGGCAAATCCGCTCTATTCGAGCTCTACGCCCTCAAAGGCCTAACCACCAGCTACGGCGTCACCCTGCCGCTGTCACCCCACGGTCAGCAGGTAATGCAGCGCGCCACCAACACCTGCGTCATGGGCGGCAGCTTCTACAGCGGCACCCGCCTATCCCAGCTGACCAGCGACGGCACCAATGTGGACCAGCTCATGGCCCAAGAACCCTACCGCACCATGCTGGCCGAGCAGCGCATCGGTAACCTAAAGCCCACCATGCCCGTACTGCTCACCCACGGGCGCGGCGACGACGTCATCGACTACCAGGTGGGATCCACCCTGGCTAGCGACTGGTGCGCTCGCGGTGCGCGGGTGACTTTCACCCCCAATGACGCCAAGTCGCACACTGCCGGCGCCAGTGAGCACCTAAAGCAGTCGCTAGTGTTCACCATGCTGGTTTTGGATGGGCTCAGCCCCAACTCTTGCTCGGCCCGCTAATCTTCGGGCCCGGCGCGTTAGTCCCAGCTCTGGCCCACTAAGCATCCGAGCCCTTTAGCCCGCCAGTTGGTACTCGTTCAGTTACGACGACGCCGCTGGCGGGCTTTTGCGTGTCCGCCAGAAAGTTTTAAGTCAGTTAGCCTCGGCATCGTTTAGAGCTGCGTGGTGCCGGCCTGGACGGCGCGCGAGAGCTCACTGCCTTGACGCATCCCCTCTAGCAGCGCCTCAGCCTGCCAAATAATCCAGGCCACCACACCCTCCAAACTGGCACTGGCATATGCCTGGGCGGCTTCAGCGTAGGCTCCAGGTACACGTCCTGCGTAATAGTCACTGACACTGACCCCGGTGGGGTCTAGCCCGTCGCGCACACTCAAATGCCGCACCAGCAGCCTTCCTAGTGCCCCATTAGCTAAAGCGAAGGGGCGCACCGTAAGCATTTCGGCGTGCACCAACGCCACGCGCACCAGTGCCGGCAGGTTTGGGGTGTCAATTAAAGTCACAATCTGCGCTAGGCGCTCACGTAGCTCCTGGCCGCCCAGGTTTGGCCCCGGCCCGCCCTCAAGCAGCCCGGCACCTTCAAGCGACTGGTTTTCAAGCCCCTGCCCACTTTCGCGTGGGCAGCCCACCACCGCCTCACTGATTAAGCCCCCAACTGCCAGCGGCCCCGCAACGTCACGGTGCAAAGTTGCCATAAGCTGCGCCGTCGCCGGAACCATCGGACGAGTACGCCCCACCAAATCAGGCATATAACCAACCAGGCGGCTGTGTGCCCGCCACAAGCCGGTGGCCGCATCCCAAGCCGGATCCTTGCTGGAAGCATGCACCCCCGCCCCCTTAGGTCCGGCGGCAATTTGTTCACGCAAAGCCTGGGCGCTAACCACCGCCCCCTCAATGGCCGCGCCACTAACCGCCCCGCGCACACTAGCCTCCGCGCGGGCCTCACGCCAACGTTTACGCAGCGCCTCCTGCCACCGCAGCTGCGCTGAAGCCTCATATAAAGCCTCACTCGCAGCCGCTACACGTTCTTCACGGGCCAGTGCCAAACAGGCGTCAATAAGGGCATTAGTGCTCACAAATCAAAGCCTACGCGCTAGGCTCTAAGTGTGAGTACCGAGGCCACCCACCCCACTACGCAGCAAGTTGCCGACTCAGCCCCTCACGGGCGGCGCAGGAGTCACATAATCGCGAGCATTTTTGGCTTGGCACAAGGGGCGTGGGTGATGGCCCTGGCCGCCTTCGTAGTCAAATACCAGGGCCCTAACTTTGGCTTCAGCTACCAAGCTGAGCAGTACCTGCTGGCCTTGCCACTGGCGGTGGCGGCTTTCGCGGTTTGCCGCTGGGTTGAGCGCTACTATGCCCGCAACTCCTCGCTGGGTGCGGTGGTAGCCGGGGTGTTTTTGCTAGGCGGCTCCCTGGTGCTGCTGTGGCTGCAAAAGTACTTCACCCTGGGACTGATCTCATTTGTTTGTGCCATGCTGCTATTTGGTGGGGCCATGGGCATGCGCCGTGCTCGCCGTGCTGGGCGACGTGAGGCGGTTTACGCCCAGCAGATGGCCAAGCTTGACCAGCAGCCCGGGCAGGTGCCGCTGCCGCCGCCTTCGCGTAAATCTGACCACATGCTTTCGCTGGTAATCACCCCTTTACTGACGGTTTTTGCGCTGGTAGCTACTGGTTTTAGCTCCGGGGTGGTTGCTGGCGCGGATGTTTTCGCTGCCAACGCCCACACTTTCAGCCACGGCAAGGTGCTGTTTGCACTAGTAGCCGGAGCGCTGCTGCTACTAAGTGTGGGGGCCTTAAGCGGCAACTCCACCGCCGGTACGGCCGCCACTGCGGGCACAATTTTCGCTTTCTACCTGGCCCTATGGGTGGGAATTTTGCTAGGTATCAAGCACCCGCTGTTTACTGACCCAACCAGCTATATCGTCATTGATCCGGTGGTGTGGATTTTCTTGGCGGCAGTGATGTCACCGCTGGCACGTGGCTCACACTGGGCCCGCCAGGCCGGGCGTACCCAAATGGCTACGCAGTTAGCTGCGGAAACCAATAAAGCAGCTGCTTAATCCATTAATCCAGACCTAAATATTTTTAGCAAAAACATTATTTTAGACACATATTCAGGCAATTTGCGCGGTTTTACGGCGCGCCTGGTAGTTAACGCAAAAAATAAGGGATACCTTTGCTTGCGCTATAGCTTTTGCCCAAGGAGACGCTGTGAGTACTAATCGGCCCAACGCAAGCATCTGGGACGACGACGAAGGCGAGGCCCAGCTGCGCCCCATGATGCGTAAAAATAATGCGCATCTTTTCGACGACGAACCTCCAGTTTCTTCACTTTCAGCTGCTAGCGCTGCCAGTGCCGCTGCTGCGGTAGCCGGTTACACCGCCAGTTCTGCCGCTGAGGCCAACGCCGCCTCGGCTTTGAGTGCTCCCAGTGCCTACTCGGTTGGTAGTGCCTCCTCTGCTTTGAGTGCCCGCTCTGCCGGTAGCGCCCACTCTGCGGTCAGCGCCTCTAGCGCCGCTGTGCCTTCAGCTGCCTCTGCGGCTGCGCCTGAGGCCGCTGGAGCTGCGGTTTCTGCACCCACCCCGGATTCAGCTGGTTCAGCCCCGCTCAGTGCCCGCTCTGGTGCTACTCCCGACGCCGCCCCTAGCGCTGCTTCTGCCCAGTCTGGTGCCCCTAGCGCCGCTTCTGCTCCGGCTATGCCACCCAGCCAGGCCCCCAAGTCAGCTCCCAGCGCGCCGGTTAACGGCCCGGTTTTGGGCACCACCCCTTCGGTGCACGTGCCCGCGAGCTCTTTGGCTAACAATGGTGTGCCCGCCATGCTGGCTAACACCCCGCCAGCTACTGGCCGCCGCTACACCAACGCTGAGAACGCACACACTTCTGGCACTTTTGACTCTGCTGCCCGCCGCGCTACCGCCACCACGGCTGCCACCAGCGCCACTGCGTCTACCGGCGCTAGCGCACTGACTGCGGCCAGTGCGGCTGCCGCCTCGGTGACGGCTCAGTCTCCCGCTAGCGCCACCTCAGCTAACGCCCCGGAACTGGCCGACGCCGCTAAGCCAGCTGTTGCTGACGCCAGCGCTGCTAACCCTGGCGCTGGCGCGGTGCGTCGTCGTAGCCTGTTTACTGCCGTGCCTCAGCCTGCGCCTATTGACGAGGATAGTGACGACGAAACCATCCAGGTGCCGGTGGTGCGTGAGGATCTGATCCCAGATTCCTTCTCTGCCGCTAGTGCCGTATCAGCTAGCGCCGCCTCTGCTAGCGCAACCTCCGCCGCCGAGAGTGCCTCTGCTACGGAAACTGCTTCGGCCGCGCAGGCCAGCTCTGGTGAGGAGGCTGCTAGCAACGCCGTCGCCCCGGCCGCAACTGAAGCAACTGCTGCTACCGCGCCGGCCCCTGAAGCTGCTGCCGCCCAGTCTCCTGAGCCGGCTGCCAGCGCTAAGCCGAAGACCCCTTCGCCCTCCAGCCAGGCTGCCACCCAGGAAGCCGCTAAGCAGGAAACCGTCGCCCCGGAAAGCGCCGCCCAGGCAGACCAGGAGGCTGTAGACAGCGTCCAGGAAGCAAAGGATGCGCAGGAGGTTGAGGCCGCCGCAGTCCCGCTGCCCACCGACTTTGACGCCCCCTCTGCTATCAGCATTCCTACCCCGCCGCACACGGTGAGCTCGGCTTTGTCGGCAGATTCCACCTTCTCTATTGACTCTGCGGTTTCTGCCGCCTCTGCCGCCTCTAGCGCGGGCATTATTCTGCCCACCCCGGCTGCCCCGGTAACGGCCGCCCCGCCAGTCCCGGTCACCACGGCCGCGTCTGCCACGGTAACGGCTTCTCCGGTAACGGCTTCTCCGGCAACGAGCAGCAAAGCTAACAAGCTCAGCGATCTACCGGCCCCGAGTGACCTGCCATCCCCGAGCGAACCGGCCCCGGCTGCGGATGTGGCTGACCTGCCTGCACCTCCGGCCCCCACTGGGCATGGCGCCAGCGCGTTTACCTCTGACGATGACGTGGTGGCCAGTGACCACACTGAAACCACCATCATGGACGCCGCCGACATGGAGCTGGAGGAGGTTGTTAAGCCAGTAGTTACCAGCACCTCCCCGGTAGGGGTTGAGCGCCTAGACCACCTGGCCACGGCAGACTCTGCGGATCTGGCCCCGGTGGCCCCCAGCCCCTCTAGCGCGATCTTCGCCTCCACCCGCACTGCTGCTTTCAGCGATTCGGCTAACCAGTCCAATGCGGACAATGAGGTTGACGACGACGTACTGCTAGCTGGCTCCACCGTGGTCGGTAAGCCCGCCTCACGCGCTGCCGCCCACTGGGGTGGCACTCTACTGGCGCTAGTGCTGTTCCCGATCGCCTGGTTCTTGATGCACACCGCCGCTAACGCCCTCACCGGCGCTTTGGCTGATGGCTGGCCTAAGGTCTTCTCCACCGCCGGCATCATTGAGCTAGGCATGGCGATAGTGCTGCTGATCGTGGTGATGGCGACGGCGACCCGCTCTTCCCTGGGCACCTTCGTCACCGGTATTACTACCTTACTGATTGGCTTGCCCTTTGTGGTGGTGCCTTCGATTACCAAGCAGTACCTGGGTGATTTCCTGGCCAATATGGCTTTGCAGTCGCGCTTTGGCCGGATCTTGTCTGAGGCTATTCTTCTCGACGGCGTCAGCGGCCGCCTGGTGATCATTGGCCTGTTCCTGATCATGCTGGGCGTGGTTTCGCACTCTACCCGTCGCGCTGGACGCCGCGAGCGCCTAGTGATGGATCGCGCTAACACCAAAAAGTAGCCTTATAGCTAAGAGCAGCCTGGTTAGCTAACCCCAAAAAATAACCTGTTAGCGGGCAGCGTTGGCCCCCGGACTTAAAGTCCGGGGGCCAACTGCGTTTTGTGGGCGCTAGCGCGTTAGCGCCGCCTGAGGGCCACCTGGTTAACGGCCAGCGGGCCGGTTAGAGTCCGGCCAGGGCACCGCCCGCGCAGCAGGGCATTAGCGCCACCGCGTAGCAAGCGCTAGCACGCTAGCGGGTGATGGTGTGGTGGTGCTGTGTAGCACCAAAAATAGCCTCGTTGTCGTACTCAAAGTTGGCTGGGCTGATGGGTTTACCGGCAGCCATTTCGGCGCGCATATGGGCCACTACCGCATCCAAAGTGCCGAATTTAGCGGCCACTAGGCGCTGACGCTGGTAGCCCACCCCGTTGCGACTGATGTCGTCCAAGATGGCAAGGTCATCTAGACAGCCCAGGTCTGCAGCGGCAGGCTCTAGTTCTTTAAGCAGTAGCGGCAGGGTGTCGGTAATGAGCGCCTCATCGCCGTGGATGTTTTCGATCAAAATCGCTTCCATGCCGTAGCGGGCAGCACGCCACTTGTTTTCGTCCAGGAACCAGGGCGAAATGGTTTCTAGGGTTTCACCCTTATCTAGGCGTCGTGAAGCGGTTTCTACCAGGGCATGTACCAGGGCGGCAATGGCGCGCACCTCGGTTAAGTTAGTGGCGGCGTCGGCCACGCGCACCTCAATGGTGCCCAGGCGCGGCGAGGGGCGAATATCCCAGCGGATCTCGTCGAAGTGGTCAATCACGCCGGTTTTGAGCATGTCGTCGGTGTAGTGTTCCAGGTCCTGCCAGCGCTCGAATAGGCGCGGTACGCCCGCTGTGGGTAGCTGCTGGAACACCATGGCGCGGTTGTCGCAGTAGGCGGTGTCCACGCCCGCCCAGAACGGGGAGGAAGCGCTCAGGATCTGCATATGCGGCAGTTTGGTGGCCAGGTAGTTCAAGATCGGCATGACCTTGTCACGGTCCTCAATACCCACATGCACGTGGGTGCCAAATAGCAGCATTTGCCGGCCCCAGAACTGGGTACGGTTAACCAGCTCGGCGTAGCGGCCTGAGTCTGACACGCGCTGAAAAATTGGGTCAGCAAAGGGGTGTGAGCCGGCGCTGGCCAGGTCGATGCGTAGCGGCTCTAGCACCGGGCGTAGCAGCTCTATGCCTTCTTGTAGGTCGGCGGCGCAGGCGGCCACGGAGAACTGTTTGCGCGAAACTAGCTCCACCGTGTTACGTAGCATCTCCCCATGCACCAGCGGGGTGTCGGGGTGGGCGCGGTGGAGCTGGTCAATTACCCAGTCACCGCATTGGCGTAGGTTTTCGTCGTCGCAGTCAATTAGCTGAAGCTCCCACTCCACGCCAATGCTGCTACGGTCCGACTTGGCAAAGTCGATGGCCATTTTTTCTCCTCTACGACGCCGTCCCTGCTTTAGGGCTTATATGGCGCCGTTTGTTTTGGGCCAGATTAGGCGCAGTGGTGCTTAGGCGGTGCGCTGGTAGCGCTCAACGAAGCGGGTAATGAGCTGGTTAGCGCTGAGTACATCAGCACTGTCGCAACGCGCTATGACGGCGGCCTTCTGGTCGGCAGGGTAGTAGGTGTCCCCGTAGGTGTTGATACGGATATGCATACCTTTACGGGTGATTTCGGGGTGGAACTGGGTGCCGTAAACGTTTTTACCCCAGCGCAGCATTTGCACGTGGCAAAAGTCCCCGGTGGCGAGGATGGAGGCCCCCTTGGGCAGTATCCCTACGGCCTGTGAGTGGCCGGTGTAGGAGTAGAAAACTGGGCCTGCGTGGGCGGTAAGCGGGTCGCGGTGACCGTCGTCGGTAAGGCTGATACGGGGGGCCTGTAGGTCCTCCCCGAAGCCGTCTACCAGTTTGCCGCCGCTAGCTAGACTCAGCGCCTGCAAGCCAAAGCAGATACCCAGGGTGGGGAAGTCTTGGTCGATCAGACGCTTAGCTAGCGCACGTACACGCCGCTCTACGCGCTGATGCTCAGGGGATTTGTCCTCGCCGTGGAAGCCGAAGGGAGAACCCGTAATGATTACCCCGCTGTAGTCGCGTTGCAGGTTTAGGGTTTCCGGCTCACATGCATCGGTATCTAGTAGATCCATGATCTCTAGATCCTCATCACCTAGGCACCCGTACATTCGCAGCGTGTTTAACTCATCAGTGGCAATGTCTCCGGTGGGACGGCAAACAGCCACAAGGAATGGTAAACGCGCGGTTGCGGGTGCCGATTCGGTGTGCATACATTGCACGCTACCAGTAACCATCAGCAACGCACACTATGACAATGGTTAAAAACAAAACGTCCCAGGAGCTTTACTCCTGAGACGCAGTTTATGAGTCGGGGTGACAGGATTTGAACCTGCGGCCTCTTCGTCCCGAACGAAGCGCGCTACCAAGCTGCGCCACACCCCGTGGTGCCTGCCTATCATAGCGTGTTTAGCAACCTTAAAGCCAATTGCAACCCAAACTTGGGATGTGTAGCGCGTTACAAACAGCTATTTAGCGGGCGGTTAGGGTCAGCTTAGCGGGCTGTGAGGGTCAGCAGGGTGGCTTCAGGACGGCAGGCGGTGCGTACCGGCGTGAAGGGGCTAGTCCCCAAACCTGCCGATACGTGCAGGTAGGCCTGGCCATCCTCGCTAGCTGGGGCAGTGCCCTTGTGGATGGCTTTGAAGCTGGCAGGCCAGGTGCTTAGGCCGCTGGCCTGGGCTGGGGGTAGGTCGCAGTTTGACACTAGCGCCCCATAGCCGGGTAGGCACAGCTGGCCTCCGTGGGTGTGTCCAGCCAAAATTAGCTGGGCGCCGTCGGTCACCATCTGGTCTAGCACGCGCTGGTAAGGGGCATGGGTTACGCCAATTTTCACGACGGCGGCGCTACTGCCTCCCGCAGCGCTCTCCCCCGCAGCTACAGGCTCCGGGAAGGCGTCGTCGTCGGCGTGAGCATCAGCCACACCCACTAGCTCGATGAGCTGACCGGCCGCTTCCACCATATCGCGACAGTTATCCAGGTCTTTCCAGCCGCCAGCTAGCTGCATGTCACGTACTTCCTCCCAGGGCAGTACAGGCAAGTCAGCAACCGGATCATCATTGCTACGCGGATCGCGGCGCAGGTAGCGGGTGGGTGAACGGAAAACCGTGCCGTGACGGTCGTGATCACCGAGCGCAAAGGCTCCGGGGAAGGCCAGTAGCGGCTCCAGGGCCTCACCTAGGGCGCTTACGCCACCTAGGGTAGATAGATTGTCGCCAGTGTTAATAACCAGGTCTGGCTCAATATCTGCTAGTGCCCGCACCCACGCCACCCGGGCTTTGGTAGCTCCTGTTAGGTGCAGGTCAGCAATATGCAGCAGCTTGATGGGCGCCGAGCCGGGGGCCAGTACGGGCACCTCAATGCGACGCAGCACCGGCCAGCGAGCCTCGATTAGGCTCCACCCTAGGGTTGCCACCCCCACGCCGCCGACAGTGCCGACGGCGCAGGCTAGCTGTTTAAGCGCACTCACTGGCCGTTCCCGCTGTTGCGACGGTCCTGGGGGGTACCGGTGGAATTGTCGGCACTCAAACCATTGTTGGTGGTGTTGCCACCCTGGGAGTTGTTGTAGTTACCGTTGGTGCCGTTGTTGTAGTTGCCGTTATTGCCGGTACCGTTGTTGTTAGTACCGCCATTGTTATTGCCGTTGTTGTTATTGTTGTTGTTGTTATTGTTGTTGTTGCCGGTGTTGCCCTGAGGGGTGGCCCCAGTGTTGCCGACGGCGCTGTTGCCACCCAGGCTGACCTGGTTGAACTGCTGAACTTCAGTGCCCGAAAGAGCCGAGTTCATGTAGTCGCGCCACAGCGGGGTGGGCAGGTCAGAACCGTACATGGTGGAGTAGTAGCGACCACCAATAACCTGGCCGTCCATGTGGAAGTTACCCTCAGAGTGGCCTACCCACACGGCGGTGGACAGCTGCGGCACAAAGCCCACGAACCAGGCGTTATCCATCTTTTCGGTAGTACCGGTCTTACCTGCGCTAGGCCGGTTAAGGGCAGCCGCTGCGCCAGTACCGTTCCCCTTCATTACATAAGTCAGGGTCAATGCCACCTGATCTGCGTGAGTGGGGTCCATAACCTGACGGCAGGCAGTTGAGGGGACCTTGATCTCAGTGCCGTCATCCTTGGTTACCTTGGTGATGGCGGTGGGCGGGCAGTAGGTGCCGTGAGCCGCGAAGGTGGCGTAAACATTGGCCATGGTGATCGGAGCTACGTTCATGGTGCCCAGCACCATGGAGGGGTTGTGGTCGATTTCCCCGCCATCAACCGTGGTTATACCCAGATCCTTAGCCAGACCGGTGACCGCGCACAGGTCCATACGGCTAAGCATGTATACGTAGCTAACGTTTACCGACAGGGCAGTAGCGTTAATAACCGTGTGGTTAACGTTTTCTGAAGCATTAGCGTTATCCACGTTCCAGTTTTCAATGGCGAAACCCGGGTCACAGCTGGCGTGGAAGTCACCGGTGGTGAATACGCGGCTAGCACCGCCTAGCACCGTGTAGCCAGACATGCCCCGTTGGTACCACTGGGCCAAAACAATCGGCTTGAAGGATGAACCAGGCTGGAAACCACCAGTGTTAGAGCCGCCGTGCTTAGAGTCGGCCGCGTAGGACAGCTTAGTGGCGGTGGGGTCATCATTGCTGGGCTCACCATAGTTGGTATTTTGCACCATGGCGATGATCTTGCCGGTGCCCGGCTCGATAGATACTAGTGCACCCTTAACGTTGGACTCATCCCCAGTGGGCAGCCAGTTAGCCATGGTGTCGTAAGCGGCCTGCTGCTTGGCCATGTCCAAGGTGGTGGTGATCTGCAGACCACCGCGTAGCAGCAGCTGACGGCGAGTAGCCTCATCCTTACCGTAGGCGTCGTTAGTGAGGATCTCACGCACCACGTATTCACAGAAGTAGGCGGCACTCTTGGTTACGCCGCTAGAGCCTGAGCCACAGCCGCCGACGGCGTTGGTTACCTTCAGCATGGAGTCGATGCTCTGACTGGTGGCTTCCTTGTACTGCTCCTGAGTGATGAACTTTTCCTCAAGCATCTTCTGGAGCACCCAGTCACGGCGGGTCTTAGCCGCATCAGGGTTGGTGATGGGGTCGTAGCGGGTAGGCCAGTTGGTCATACCAGCCAGCAGCGCAGCTTCACCTACGCTCAGACTGTCGGCACCGTGAGAGAAGTAGTGGCGGCTGGCAGCCTCAATACCGTAGGTAGAAGGACCGAAGGCTGCAATGTTGAGGTAACCCTCCAGGATCTGCGCTTTGGTGTAGCGCTTTTCCAGTGTCAAAGCGTATTTAGCTTCACGCAGTTTACGGGCCGGAGTGGCAGCGCGGGCAGCCTCCACAGCCTCCGGGTCGCTAGCCTGCAAACCCGCCTCAATAAGCACGTTTTTAACGTACTGCTGAGTCAAGGTAGAGGCACCCTGGGTGGAGCCACCGGCTGCGTTGGTAGCTACCGCACGCAACATACCCGACAGGTCCACACCCTTGTGCTTGTAGAAACGCTTGTCCTCAACGGACACGATAGCGTTTTGGGCATTCTTGGAAATCTTGGCTAGCGGCACCACAATGCGGTTTTCCGCGTAGAACTGTGCGATGGTTTGACCAGCTGAGCCCTTTAGATAGGAAATCTGGGAGGGCTGAAGCACGTTGAAGTCGCTAGGTAGCTCGTCAAACAGCTGCACTGAGGCATCTGTAAGAACTGAAGCCGCCCCTACAAAGGGCAACGCGAAACCGGCAGCGAACACGCCGCCACCAACGGCCAACATAAAGAATGAGAGCAGTGCGGCAAGTAGCTCCCGGGGAGAGGAGAGGGAGACTCTCGAGCTAGCAGACTTCGACATAGCCCCTAGCCTACGTCATGGTGCAAGCAATGAGACAGAGCGGCTTGGTAACACTTCTGGCATGCAGGCCAAAATTTTTGTTAGGACTAATACCTGGTTTGACCCTGTTTTTGTGCCAATTTGGAAAATTTTGAAATAACGTGCAGCGAGAATTTGAATCCGCGGACAAACAGGCGTAGAGTCTGGGGTGAGCTGAGTAACAAAGAAGTGCTCGCCTGGACAAATGAAAGTAGTTCCAAAATGAATAACGAAATTCATTCCTGGACCCAATTGGCAGCGTGTGCCG
>ERZ1674170.75-NODE-75-length-18373-cov-11.731521_pt1 | contig 18373 bp, 16 predicted proteins | sample MGYA00581300_ERZ1674170 | MGnify/ENA primary metagenome ERZ1674170 (study PRJEB41354, sample SAMEA4873325) | human saliva metagenome | biome: human-associated habitat [ENVO:00009003]; feature: mouth environment [ENVO:08000002]; material: saliva material... | reverse complement strand
CTGCCCCTCAACGTCAGCGTCGAGGTCGAGGCCGAGTTCCTCATTAAGTGAACGCGCGTGCTCGGCTGAGGCGCGCCTACACTGGATAAGGTTCATTGAAGTGGCCCTGCGGGCCGAAGGATAAGGAAAAGATATGACTGATCGTCAGATGTTCAAGCTGGTCGACGCCAACACCGTCTCCTCCGAGGGTGGTAGCTGCGGGTGTGGATGCGGCGGCGAAGGTAAGAAGGAGCGCGCCGAGCAGGCCGCTGCCGCCCAGCAGGCCCCCGCCAAGCAGGGCGGCTGCGGATGCGGCGGACATGGTCACGGCCACGCCGCGCAGTCCGAGGCCCCCGCGCAGGCCCCCGCCGAGCGCCCCTTCGAGATGGCCGCTGAACCCATCGCCTCCACGGCGGGCGGCTGCGGCTGCGGTGGTCACGGTGGCGGCCACGGTCACGGCGGTGGCCACGGCAAGGTCCACGCTGGCGGTGCCGGCGTTATCCACCGCCCCGGCGCGGACGAGCTTGTTATTCACTCGATCCCCCACGTCGTGCGCCACGCGGTTCTCTTCGCCGCGGTCGACAATCTGCCCGTGGGTGAGAATCTCCAGATCTGCGCACCCCACCAGCCCGAGCCGCTGTTCGCGCACCTGCAGAACTCTGAGCAGCACTACCGTGTGGAGACCCTCGAGGCCGGTCCCATCGACTGGCGTTACCGCGTCACGCGCCTGGCCTGAACACTCCTCCTGACACGAGGCCGTGGTCGGCTCTGCTTTCCCGGCGGAGTCAGCCACGGCCTCGTCGTATCCGAGCGCAGATCGGCCGCAATTTTGTGACTCTGTTCGCGTGACGCGGCGCGCGCGAGCCGGTACCGTTGAGGTATGAGCATCTTTGACAGGACTTCTGACGGTGACGTTGAGGACGAGCTGGACCGCGTCGAGACCGACGTCGTCGTGGACTGTGACAGTGAGGCCGCGTGGGCGCTCGTGTCGGAGCCGGGCTGGTGGGTCAACGATGGCCCGCTGGGCGACCATGAGGTGAGCCTCGGGGACGACGGCATCTACCGCGTGAGCGACCCGGACGTTGGCGACTGGCTGATCGAGAAGGCCGACGAAGACCCCATGGATGTCGTCGCCTTCCGCTGGTACCCGCTGGCCGACGACGAGCTGCCCGACGAGTACGCGACCCGCGTCGAGATCTCTCTGTCCGAGGAGCGCGGCGGCGTCGGCATCCACGTTGAGGAGTCTGGCTTGGCGTCCGTCTCCGACGACGAGGCCGTGGCTCGTCAGGCGTACGAGGACGCGGTCGGCATGTGGGAGCAGGTCCTGGCCGCAGCGAAGAGCTACCTCGAGGGCCGCTGAGGGTCTATGTTTCCGAGCCGGTGTCTGTTGGTGTCGGTGAGGTTTCGCCGTTTCGACGTCAGCGGCTCGTTGGCCGCGGCGGTTGGCGTCGTTTCGGCATCTGCTGCTGTCGTTGAGGTTCCGTCGTCGCAGCATTTTGCCGGCGAATGACTCGTAGTTAGCGCGTTGTCAGATTTCATACCCCCGCAGTCTCACGGCTGCGGGGGTTCGTTGTGAACGTGTGACCAGTGACGTTGACGCTATCTGTCGGGGCAAGGGAGATGCCTGTACATGCATTGAAGCGGGGGCTATCGATCGTCTCGATGGAGGGTGGTGTCAATGGGCGGTAGCGATGAGTTCGTTGAATGCTTGGGTGGGGGTGTGGTAGTCGAGGGTGGCTCTGGGGCAGTTGCCCGGGATTTTCCGATCAGCGATGTCGGGGCGCTTCAATCAATCAAGCGCATCCCAACAATGGTGGGACAAACCCGCCTCCAACCCCGCCATGATCGCAGCGTGATCCAGGGCATCAAGTATCCGACGACACCCCATAACCAGCCTCCAACCAGCATCACCGCTACACGAAAATTGCTGACACCCTACGACACCGCCCGGTTTGGTCCGCGGTTGTGCTTGTGAGTGTGGGCGCTGCACCCGATCCGTAGGCAGTGCACCCGTTCTGATCGGGTGTAGCGTCCCGTAAGAGGTGCAGCGTCCCGTAACGGGTGCAGCGCCCCGTAAGAGGTGCAGTGCCGGGTGTGGGAGTTGCTGCGCGAACCATGGTGGAACTTGTGACTCTGAAGCGTTGCGCCATTGAGGGGAGCAGCGCACTAGCTAGCAAGTGGTGCGGTGCACTAGGTAGCGTAATACCTACCCAAGTGGTGCATTGTTTGCCTCGATAGTCGTCCCGCCGTGTTTGGGCTTGTTCCTCAGTGGTGTTGCGCCGTTTAGGGAGCATTGCACTAGCTGGGAGACGGTGTGATGCTCCCTAACTAGTGCAGAGCCTGCGGCGGCGGCGCTCAGGATCCCAGTAAGAGGTGCGATGCTCCCCTGATTGTGCGTCCCTTTTCAACGTCGCATGCAATTCCCTTGAGAGTGTTTCAACCTTTTAAGTCAGAACGTTGAAATCATGCGGTTTTTGAGGCGTTGATGCGTCAGGCCTTCAGGGAATTACGTGCGGAATTGGTGAATGTTCGGACGGTGGTGGCGTGGCGTAGGGCGCGGGTCGTTTTAGCAATGGGGCGCCAGAAGCTGGCCGCGGCCTCGCTTGTTGCTAAGTGGTGTTACACCATTTAGCTGGGTATTACACCAGTTCCCAGGTGGTGTAATGCTCCCTAACTGGTGTAATGCTCCCTAACTAGTGCAACGCCCTGCAGTGGTGAACCGTTTCCGATGAGGATCTCTGCGTGACTCGTATTGATACGCGCGGGGCTTGGGTGTGTCCCCGACATTTCGCGTGCAATTCCCCTGAGGGTGTTTCAACTTTTGAAGTCAGAACGTTGGAATTCTGCGGTTTTTGAGATGCTAACGTGTCCGGCCATCAGGGAATTGCATGCGGAATTGGTGGGATCCGCCGCGCCTACGCTGCTGCGTGCCCGGTTGTTGCGTGCATCGTCGTGTGTGCTTTGATGCATGCCTGCTCTGGCACGTGCCCGGTCTAGCGTCGCGCGTGCCGTGCTTGGGTGTCCTGCCGCGCCTAGTCCGCGGTGAGCGCCGCGACTACTCCGCTTGTCCAGCGTCGCGCGTCGCCTCGCGGGCTGCTTTCTTGGCGTGGGCGTGGGCCTCTATGTCGGTGGGAGTGAGGGGACCCTGCGTGGTGCCGGCGCTGCCGTCGGTGCGCCGCCACGAGATGGTCAGGGCGTCGCGCACGCCGAATCGCGCCAGGTGAATGCCCGCGACGTGCTCGAGGTGATCAGCACGCTCGGGGGTCGTGCGCAGCTCAAGAACCAGTGCCGACGGCATTGCGCTCACGTCGAAGCGTCCGACCGCAGGACCCTCGCGGTCAAAGAGGAGGCAACCGCTGTCGGATGACTCGTTCCATTCGCCGGTGACCTTGTGTGCCATGTGTGTCACGAGCTGTTTGCCGTAACGCGCCGCGCGCTGCGTGGGCACGTTCGCGGTCGAGACCAGGGGGAACGAGGCCGGGGCAGGCGCGACCGCGGTGGATTCCCCCGCAGGGGGCTGGGGTGTGGAGCCGCTCGGACCGCCGCAGGCAGCCGGGGCCTCGTTCGAGGAATGGGGAGCGGGCGTCGCAGAAAGATTCATGAGCCTAACCTAACTTGCATGGTTGTTTTGTGCGCAGCAGCGGCTTCAAAGTGCTCGGGGCGTGCCGTGCGACACCTGAATTCGGTCGCGGGCGGGCCGGTGCGGTAGCGTTGGAGGGTCAAGTGTGCTCCGCGCGCACGCAAAGACCGTGCAAAACGCCGCCCGCGGGCGGCATCCGGCGGAAAGGAAAACGAATGAGCAGCGAGCCAGTCGTGCATGATGAAGCCCGGCAAGGGGGCGGCGAAAAGCTCCAGCGAAACCTGAAGAATCGCCATATTCAGCTGATTGCGATCGGCGGTGCAATCGGGACGGGCCTGTTCATGGGTTCGGGCAAGACGATCTCTGTCGCGGGTCCGTCGATCCTGTTGGTCTACATGATCATCGGTGCTGTCCTGTTCCTGTTTATGCGCACGCTCGGCGAGCTGCTCCTGTCGGATCGCAAGTACGCGACCTTCGCGGACATCGCGCGCGACCTGATCGGCCCGTGGGCGGGCTTCGTGACGGGGTGGACGTACTGGGCGTGTTGGGTTGTCACCGGCGTCGCCGACATGATCGCCATCACCGGCTACACGCACTTCTGGTGGCCGAATCTGTCCCCGTGGATCCCCATCACCGCTACGACCCTGCTGCTTTTTGCCCTCAACGCGATGACGGTCAAGGCTTTCGGCGAGACAGAATTCTGGTTCGCGCTCGTTAAGATCGTCGCGATCATCGCCCTGGTCATCGTCGGCTTCGGTATGGTCGCCATGGGCACGGTCGACGAGGAAGGGACGGTCGCAGCGGTCTCGAACCTGTGGAGCCACGGCGGCTTCTTCCCCAACGGATTCACCGGCTTCCTGGGCGGCTTCCAGATCGCGCTTTTCGCCTTCATTGGTATCGAGATGGTGGGCACGACGGTCGCCGAGACCGATGATCCGGACACCACTCTCCCCAAGGCTGTCAACTCGATCCCCGTGCGTATCATGCTCTTCTACGTGGCGGCCCTCGCGGCCATCATGATGGTGACCCCTTGGGACCAGGTGAGTCCGGAGAAATCCCCCTTCGTCACGATGTTCTCCCTGACGGGCCTGGGCGCGGCAGCCACGATCGTCAACCTGGTTGTGCTCTCCTCGGCGGCGTCCAGCGCGAACTCGGGTATCTACTCGACGTCGCGCATGCTCTACGGTCTGGCCCGCCAGGAGCAGGCACCCGGCATTTTCGCGCGCCTGTCGAAGCATCACGTGCCCCTCAACGCCCTGTTCTTGTCCTGCGTGTGCCTGCTGACGGCCATCGTCATTATGGCGACGGGCGGCTCGATCTCCGCGGCCTTTACGCTGGTGACTTCGGGGTCGGCCACCCTCTTCATGGGCGTGTGGGTCGTCATCGTCGTCTCCTACCTGGTCTATCTGCGCAAGCGTCCCCACCTGCACAAGGAATCGCACTTCAAGTCCCCCGGCGGTGCCGTTGGCGCGTGGGTGGTCTTGGCGTTCATGGGGGCCATGGGCGTCATTCTGGCGATGTGGGACGACACCCGCCCTGGCCTCGTCTATTCCCTGGTGTGGATTGCGTTCATCGTGGGTGCGGCCTTCGCGAACCGTCATTTCCTGCTGCGTCGTGCGGCGCGCGGCGTCCTGGGCGACGGTGGTACGGGCGAGGGTCCCCATCAGGGGCCTCACCTGCATGAGTAGCGTGATAAATACTAGGTGACTATGCTCACTACTGTGCCACGGGAGCTCGACGCGAGCTGAGAGGGGACCATCCCCGACCGTAGAACCTGATCCGGATCATACCGGCGTAGGAAGGCTCTTCCCTCGTGGCCGCCGTGCATCACGAAGGGAGTATTGTCGCATGGCAACCACTGTTTCCCTCCGCTGGAGGGTCATCGATATCGTCACTGCCGCCGTCCTGGGTGTCGCGTGCGGCCTCATTTTCGTCGCGTGGAACCAGGTGGGTTTCGCGGGCTACGAGGCCCTCAAGGCGATTGCGCCAGGCCTCGGCGGTCTGGTGACGGGCGTGTGGCTGCTGGGTGGAACGCTCGGCGGCTACATCATCCGTAAGCCTGGTTCTGCGCTCTTCGTCGAGCTGCTGGCCGCGACCGTCTCCATGGGCTTGGGTTCGCAGTGGGCCATCGCGACCCTGTACTCGGGCCTCGCGCAGGGCCTGGGTGCCGAGATCGTCTTCGCGCTTGTCGCCTACCGTCGCTTCACCGTGTGGGTCGCTGCCGCCGCCGGCGCGCTGTCCTTTGCCTGCGAGTGGATCCTTGAGCTCTTCACGGAGGGGAACCTCGGGAAGGAGGTCTCTTTCAACGTTGTTTACCTGGTGTCCGGCGTGGCGTCGGGCATCGTCCTGGCCGGCGTCCTCGCGTGGGCGCTGACGAACGCGCTGGCAAAGACGGGCGCGTTGGATCGTTTTGCTTCGGGACGCGGAGCGCGTGAGCTTGTCTGATTCCCGCTCCATGAACGAGGCCTCCTCCGCTTTCTCCCGCCCCGTCTCCTCCCCGGATGGCCAGGTGCCGCTGGGTGAGGGGACGGGCGCGCGCGTGTGTGCGCGCGGATGGGGATGGCGTCACGCTGGGCGTAAGAACGCCGCGCTGTCGGGTGTTGATCTCGATATTGCGCCGGGTGAGCGCGTGTTGGTGCTCGGGCCGTCTGGCTCGGGCAAGTCGACGCTGATGGGTGGCTTGGCGGGCCTGCTGGGCGGTGCTGAGGAGGGCGAGGCCTCGGGTTCGCTCACCGTGGACGGCGTCGCCCCGGCGGATGCCAGGGGCCGCGTGGGCCTGCTTATGCAGGACCCCGAGGCCCAGGTGGTGCTGGCTCGCGTGGGCGATGACGTGGCCTTCGGCATGGAGAATCTGGGGGTTCCTCGCGAGGAGATCTGGCCTCGCGTGGAGGAGTCCCTGAGTGCGGTGGGCTTGGACGTGCCCCTTGATCATTCGACGACGGAGCTGTCGGGCGGGCAGAAGCAGCGCCTGGCCATGGCGTCGATCCTTGCGATGGGTCCGGGTCTGCTGCTCCTGGACGAGCCGACCGCGAACCTGGATCCGAGCGGCGTCGCCGAGGTGCGCGACGTCGTCGCCTCCGTTGCGGAACGCACGGGCGCGACCCTGGTAGTCGTTGAGCACCGCGTGGATGTGTGGGCTTCCCTCGTGGATCGCGTCATCGTGGTGGCCGACGGTCGCATAGCCGCCGACGGCCCCCTGAGGCAGGTCCTCGAGGAGCAGGGCGAGGCCCTGCGCGAGCGCGGTATCTGGCTGCCCGGGGACGACGTGGCTGCCGAGGTCGGCCCCGTGCCCGAGCCTGCCCCGGCCTCGTCCGAAGCTGCCCCCATCGCCCGCGTCACCGACCTGACGATCGGCTACGACCAGGATGCCCCCGTGCGCAGCGGCATCAACCTGGCGCTCGAGCGCGGCGTGTCCACCTGCATTGTGGGTGCTAACGGCGCGGGCAAGTCCACCTTTGCGCTCACCCTCGCGGGCCTCCTCAAACCCATCGCGGGTACGGTCGAGGTCGAGACCTCCGACGGCACGCACGGCGACCCCCACGAGTGGTCGAGCAAGCAGCTGCTGGGCCGCATGTCCATGGTCTTCCAGGAACCCGAGTACCAGTTCCTGGCCTCCACCGTCGCCGAGGAACTCGCCATCGGCCCACGCGCGGCCGGCATGAGCGAGGAGGAGATCGCCCCCCTCGTCGAGGAGCACATGGAGGCCCTGGGCCTCACCAAGCTCGCGCGCGCCAACCCCATGACCCTGTCAGGCGGCGAGAAGCGCCGCCTATCGGTAGCGACCGCTCTCATCAGCGCCCCTGAGCTGCTCATCCTCGACGAGCCGACCTTCGGGCAGGATCGCGGCACGTGGCTGGGCCTTGTGCGCCTCCTGCGCGCCGCCCTCGCGCGCGGCGTCACCCTGGTGTCTATCACGCACGACCCCGCGTTCGTGGCCGCGATGGGCCAGCGCGTCGTCGACCTGGGGGCGCTCGGGAGCCGAGGCGGGGGAGAGTCGCGCGGTTGCGCTGAGTCCGCGCTCGCCTCCCCACTTGACGAGGCCGACTCGGGTTGCGCGTCCCGCACGAGTGTCGGGTTGGAATCTGGCGACAGTGCCGACGCGGCAGCGAACGGCAACACGACGGGTACTGAGGCGCCTGCGGACGACGCGCCTGCGGGCCAGGTGCCTGCCAGTGCGGCGACCGCCGGTGCCACACGAACGGGCGTGCCCACCTCGGGTCGCGCGCCCCGGCGCGGCCTCCTGACCCGCACGAATCCTGTCGCTCGCGTGCTCGCCCTCCTGGTGGCGACCACGCCGCTGCTCATCACCATCGACCCTGTCAGCGCGGGCGTGGCGCTCGCACTCGAGCTGGCTCTCATCCCCCTGTCGGGCGTGTCGGCGCGCAGCTTCTTCCTCAAAGCGACGCCGCTGCTCGTCGCCGCGCCGCTCGGTGCCCTCTCGATGTTGCTCTACGCCGCGCCCGGCGGGCGCGTCTATTGGTCTTTTGGGCCCGCTGCGATTTCCGACCACTCGATGTGGCTGGCCCTCGGCATTGCCCTGCGCATGTGCGCACTCGTCATCCCTGCCATCGCCCTGCTCGACCGCATCGACCCGACCGACATGGGCGATGGCCTCGCGCAGATCCTGCACTTGCCCGCCCGGCCGGTGCTGGCCGCGCTTGCGGGCGCACGCATGACCTCGCTGATGGCCGCCGACTGGAAGGCCCTCGAACGAGCCCGCCGCGCCCGAGGCGTGGGCGACGCCTCGCGCATCCGCTCCTTCCTGCGCGGCTCCTTCTCGCTGCTCGTGTTTGCGCTGCGACGCTCCGGCAAGCTCGCGACCACGATGGAAGCTCGAGGGTTCGGCGCTTCCCGCGCGCGCACCTGGGCGCGTCCCTCGCGCCTGCGCGCCGCCGACGCGGCCCTCATGGCGGTCGCCATCGCCGTTCCCACCATCGCGCTGACGGTCAGCGTCTGGGCCGGCACCTTCGCGCTGGTGGGCCGATGAGCGGCCAGGCGGGCGCGTCCGCAGGGGTTCCGGGCGGGGGAATACGGGTCACCGTCCCCGTGTCCCTCGCTCCCGACGAGGCCGCGCGAGACCTCGCCCCGCGCCTGCGCGCGCTGATCGACGAGGCTGCCCCGGCCTCGTCCGGCGACGCGCACCCCGACGGGAGCGGCACCCACGCCGATCCTGCGATCACGCCGCGCCGCGTCCCCGTCGTCACCATCGACGGGTACTCGGGCTCGGGCAAGTCCACGCTGGCCGCCGCGCTCGCGTGCCTCCTGCCGGGCTGGCAGGTCCTGCACCTGGACGACTGGTACCCGGGATGGGACGGCCTCGCGGTCGGCACGCAGGTCGCGCGGCGCATCTGCGAGGACCTGCGCGCCGGGTGCCCATCCTCCTACGAGGCCTGGGATTGGGAGGCCGACGCGCCCGGGGTGGTTGTAGACGTGCCTGTGGCCCCTACGATCATCGAAGGCTGCGGCGCATGGGACGCCGATGCCGACCTGTCCATCTGGATCGAGGACCCCGGCGAGGACGAACGCCGCAGACGGGCCCTCGCGCGCGACGGAGCGACCTACGCGCCACACTGGCAACGCTGGGCTGACCAGGACAAAGGGCGCTTTGTAACATAGGTGTATGTTTGCCCCGCACCCCGAACCACCGCTGTGGGCGTGGCTCCTCCTCGGAGCCGTTGATTTCGCCATCCGTATCGTGGCGCTGGGTGTCGTGCCCAAACACCGGCGCGCCTCCACGTCGACCGCGTGGCTGCTCCTCATCTTCCTGTGGCCCTTCCTCGGAGTGCCCCTCTACTTCATCTTCGGTTCCTGGTGGGCCATGGGACGACGCCTCGATGACGACCCCGAGGCCAGCGCCCTCGTCGAGGCCATCCTGAAAGACTCCGCCAAGCCCAAGCCGACCGCCTACGAGACCCCCGACGGCTCTGACGACGACACCGCCTCGCTCATGCGCCTGACCGGTTCGCTCAGCGGCTTCCCCGACTCCTGCGGCCACGTCGTCGCCCTGCACAACGACACGGCCGACACCTTCCGCGCGATGGCCGCCAGCATTGATCGGGCCACCCACCACGTCAACGCCCTCTACTTTCAGACCTCCTGGGATGAATACTCCGCGCCCTTCTACGAGGCCCTCGAGCGCGCGAAGGCCCGTGGCGTCACCGTGCGTCTCCTCGTCGACCACCACGGCATGCGCACCATACCTGGGCACAGGCGCTTCCGGCGTCGCCTGGATGACATGGGCATCCTCTGGCACCAGATGCTCCCCTTCGCGCCCCTGCGTGGACACATTCGCCGCCCCGACCTGCGCAACCACCGCAAGCTCCTGGTCGTCGACGGGCGAGAAGCCTACATCGGCTCCCACAACCTGGTCGCCCCCGACTACGACACGCCCTCCTTCCAGAAAGCCGGCATCACCTACGACGACACCAGCGTGAGCCTCACCGGCCGGATCGTTACCCAGATCGAGGCCGTCTTCGCCCTCGACTGGTACTACGCCTGCAAGGAAGTCCTGACCCCCGCCGACCTCACCCCGCCCACCGCGCGGGAGGAGGACGAGCGCGAGGACACCCCGGCCTCGTCGATGCAGATCATCCCGTCGGGACCCGCGTTCCGCGGCGAACCCAACCTGCGCGCTTTCGTGCACATGGTGTCATCGGCACGCACGCACGTGTCCATCGCGAGTCCGTACTTCATCCCCGATGAGGCCCTCATGACCGCGCTGACGAACGCCGCCCTATCCGGCGTCGAGGTCGAGCTCTTTCTTTCCGAGCAATTCGACCAGTTCCTGGTCGGCCACGCACAGCGCTCCTACTACGGGGCACTCCTCAAGACGGGCGTGCGCATCCACCTGTACCGCAAGCCGACCATGCTGCACTCCAAGTATGTGATCGTCGACGGCAGCCTGTGCGCGATCGGCTCGTCCAACATGGACGTGCGCTCCTTCGGCCTGAATTACGAGATCACGCTCATCGCCGACGACGCGCGCCTGGTCGAGCTGGTGCGCGGCAACGACGAACGCAACCGTGAGCGCTCGCGCGAACTCACCTACCGCGAGTGGCGCGATCAGCCCTGGCACGTGCACTATGTCGACAACGTGTGCCGACTGTGGAGCTCGCTCCTGTGAGTGCTTTGGGGGACGAGGCCACGGTCGGGTTTGCTGGATCAGGTGCCTGTGAGGACAAGGATTCTATGACACTATCGAACGCAGCGTCCGCCTCTCTGGGGGCGAATCCCTTCGTGGGGGAGGGCGGCGCATACGCCTCCGTGCGCCCCGCCTACCCCGACGAGGCCGTGGCCGCGCTCCTGGCGTCCGCTCGGTCGCGCGGTGGGAGGACGGGGGATATCGATCCTGCCGCTGGCGATACTGCCGCTGGCGATCCTGCCGATTCGCCCTCCGTCGAGGATACTTCCATCGTTCCCGCTCCCGCGGCCCTCGCCACCGTCCCCGCCTCGTCCGCGCCGCTGCGCGTCGCCGACATCGGGGCTGGCACAGGCAAGATGAGTGAGCTCCTGGCGCGCGCGGGTGCCGTCGTGGACGCGGTGGAACCCTCGGACGCGATGCGCGCCCAGGCCTCGTCGATTCCCGGCGTGACGTGGCACGGCGGCGTCGCTGAGGACACGGGACTGCCGGACGGAGCGTTCGATATCGTCGTGTTTGCCCAGTCCTGGCATTGGGTTGATTCTGAGCTGGCGGGCCGGGAGGCCGCGCGCATTCTCGCGCCCGGGGGCACGCTCGGCATCGTGTGGAACCAGATGGACGTGTCGATCCCGTGGGTGCACCGGCTCACGCGCATCATGCGCTCCGGCGACGTGCACCGGCCCGACCGTCCGCCCACGCCCGGCGGCGGATTCACGCCCATGCGCCTCACCCAGGTCACGTGGGAGGACGTCATGACCCCCGAGCAGATCCTCACCCTGGGGACCACTCGCTCCTCGTTCATCCGATCCTCGCAGGCCGGGCGGGAGCGCATGCAGGCAAACCTGCGCTGGTACCTCTACGAGCACCTCGGCTACACGCCGGGGGAGAACGTTGCTATCCCGTACACGACCCTCGTGTGGCTGGGGGAATGTGCACCCGAGTGAGCACCTTGCGACCGCGTGCTCCTGAAACTACATCTCAGGCTGCGTCGCACTGTCGAACCGGCGACCGCTGGCGGTCGTTACTGGACGGGGACCAGGAAACGGTCCGAGGCCCCTTGGGGCAGGGCGAGGCAGCGCGCGCGGGCGTCGCGCAGCGCGGGTTCCAGGACCGCGAGAATCGGATCCCACGAGTCGAGAGGCCGAGCGGTATTCAGGGACGTGCCATCCTCGCTCACGCACATCTCCTCGTAGACCTGGATCGTGACCCCCGCGAACTCCTGTGCGGGGTGCTGGCAGAAGTAGGTGCCCGGCAGGTAGGTGACCTCCTGAAGGTTGACAGTCGGTGCCCCCGCCATGAGGGCCGTCAAGTCGCGTCCATTCGCGCCCACAACCACGCCGACATGGGGCGTGCGCAGGTTGTTCGTGGCGATCGCGATGCTATGCGAGGTCGCCGTCAGTGCCGGGGAGACGACGATGCGCGCCTGGGTGACGGACGTGTCGACGAAGCCTCGAAACGTGATCGACGGTGTGGAGGGCAGCTTGTTCAGGAGCGACAGGAAATTGCGTGCGCTCTCTTCAAAGTCCTGGGTCATGTCACACTTTCTGCGGAAGGCCGCCACGCGTCGGCGCGAGCGTGTACTGCGAGGCTATCAAGCCATGGCGAACGGACCGCCCATTGGCTCGCCGCCGTGGGAGAGGTTGTGCAGCCATTCTTTCAGAGACTTCAGCAGTTGGTCGGCACCGGAGAGCTTCACGCCCAGGTTCGACAGCGATTCCTTCAACGCGATGATGCGCGCAGTCACCCCCTCGATCAGTGCCCCAACCGACGAAGCGATCTGTGCCATGACCAGGGGGAACGCCGTCACGAAGGACGAGGTCAGCTCGACCGCGTAGGGAGTGATGGCCTCGACGACCTGATTGATCGCGTCGCGCACGAAGTCGTACACGAACTGGATGATGACGGCACACACGTCGTAGGCGGTGCCCACCGCGCGCGACAATTCCCCCGTCATGCCGATGCCTCGGGTCGTCGCTCCCGACGCCGCCAAATACGAGGTGACGGCAGAACCCGCGAACGCGCCATCCGGGAAGGAGAGCCGGACGTCGTCATCAATGTTGTGCGCCGTGGCCTCCAGCAGTGCACCGACGTTCCTCCACGTACGCCCGTGGGTGCGCAGCTGGTCGGCGTCCCCAGCCAGCTCAATCAGCCACCCCTTCAAGGGCGCGATGAGGTCGAAGACCCACCCCATCCCCCAGGAGATAAGGGTGGCACGAGGATCGGGAGTGGGGGGAAGCATGTCAGCTCCCATAACGACGCCAGCAAGGTCACCGCTCACCCACGACTTGTCGACGATCGCCGAACTTAGTGCCGCGATTCCATCCAAAACACCCGCCTGAGGGAACGCCGAACCATCACTCGGCACCCATGCGGTCACAGGGTGCATGTCAGCTGTCACGACCGTCTCCCCACAGGGCTGCCCCGGCCTCGGGAATCGTCACCCGCGACGACTCGCCCACCTGGACGGCGCGCGCGCTGGCCACGAGCGTCTGACCGAGCTTGTCGAGGGCGCACTCAGCGCCGCTAATCGCCAGATGCTCGCCCACTTCCACGAGCTGAAACAGCGGTGCAATAAGAGGTCCGGCCATGAGGCCAAACGCGCCGTCAGAGGCGGACACCTGACGCAGCGTCGCCGAGGCATGCTCAAGGTCGCTCTGGTAGGAAAAAATCCGAAGAGCGTGCGCCGTAATGGCCGCCGGATCGGCGGGAAATTGCTCAGACACGCTCAGAGCCTCCGCTGATGCACCCGGGGATCCGAGGCCTCGGCCAGCGGGACGTCGGGGGAGGGGACACCGTATAGCGAACGCAAGCGCTCGATGCCCGGGAAGGAATCACCGAAAGCGTCCTGGGAGGCGGTGATAACCTGTTCGCCGACGTCGCGGCGCGCGGCTGCATAGGCTGCAACGATGGCGTCGCACAGCTCGGCTGGGGCATCGTCGATAGCGAGGGCGAGGAGGGTACCCGCGGAGTCAACGGTGACCGTCACGCCCCGGCTAGGTGAGACACCCACCCCGTGGATGGATTCAATGCGTCGACGCATTGCGTGGGCGCGCTCTGCCCGCTCTCGAACCTGACCTTCCTGACGGCGAATCAGGCCGGGATCATCCTCGAATAGCGACATTGTCACCTCCCACCAGTAGAGATATTTATTGTAGATGAAGCGTTAACCTGGTGGCAAGAATACGCCGTTATTTCGCCCTTTTCTCGTTCATTTCGCGCGCGTAAATCCCAGCTTTTACCATCGCGCTCTGACCCATTTGTCAGGTGCATCCGGGCAAGCGTACACGCGGGAGTTAGCCCAGGCCTAGTCCCAGTCCTGAGCAGGTACCAACCACCTGGCACAATGGGTGTTATGGGTTTGTCGTTTCTGGGAGTGATCGCGGCGCTCGCCATGTATGCGGTGAGCGTATCCCCCTCGCTCATGGCGCGCTCGTGGACGTGGCACGCGGTCGCCTCCGGCATCCTGGTGGCCTGCGGCTACATCGCCGGCCTCGTCGTGCAGAACGTGGGACTGCTCGTCATCCGCCTCACTGGGCTGACGGTTAGGGCCTCCGATCCCGCCGAAATCGGCTTCCGCGTTGCCGCCGCCGCCCTCTTCGCCATCTGGTGGTTCTACGCTGTCATCCAGTCGTATCGCCGCGACCGCGTCGCCGCCACACTCGTCAACATGCCGGGGGAGACCATCGGCGAATACCTCCTTGGGGCAGCGGGTGCAGTCGCCGTCGCCTGGACACTGCTCATGATCGTGCGCGCCTTCAACCATCTTGGTCGCATTCTCATCGCGACCCTCGCGGACTTCATGCCCCGACCCGCCGCCTTCATTACGGGTGTCGCCATCCTCTTCGTCACCATCTTTTTCCTGACCTCAAAAGTCATCCTGCGCGGCGGCATCGGCTTCTTCCGCCGCAAAGCAGAGCAGCTGAACACGCGCACCGCGCGCGGCATCTACAAGCCGACCGTCCCGGAGCGCTCCGCCTCCCCGGCATCGCCCGTCACCTGGGAATCGGTCGGCGGGCAGGGGCGTGTCTTTCTGGGGCGAGGTCCCTCGCGCCGCGACATCACGCAAGTGTGCGGCGTCGACGCCATGGAACCCATCCGCGTCTACTCCGGCATGCCCACGGGTGGAACCGGCATCGAGGCGGCCGCGGCAACCGTCGTCGCCGAGCTGCGCCGCACGGGCGCCTTCGATCGTGCAGTCATCCTCATCGCCGCGTCGACCGGCTCTGGGTGGGTCGACGAATGGCAGGTCCAACCCCTCGAGTTCCTCACGCGAGGAAACTGCGCCACGGCCTCGTTGCAATACTCCTACGTGCCGTCCGTGCTCAACTGGCTCACCGGACTCGAACCCGCACAGGACGCCTCTGCCGCGCTCTTCGCCGCCGTGCGCGCCGAGCTCGACCTCATGGACGAGGCCTCACGCCCCGCGCTGTTCGTCTGCGGCGAGTCCCTCGGTGCCTTCGCGTCGCAGTCCGTATTCTCCTCCGTTGACGACGCACTCACCCAGGTCGACGGCGCGCTGTGGGTAGGCACCCCCGCCTTCACCCCCATGCACGAGGCACTCACCGCCGCACGGCACACGGGCAGTCCCGAGGTCGCCCCCGTCGTCAACAATGGGCGCCGCGTGCGCTTCGTCAACGAACCCTCCGACCTGCGCACAGACCTGTACGGGCGCGAGCTCGGCCCGTGGGGCTTCCCGCGCATCGTCTACGCCCAACACCCCTCCGACCCGGTCGTCTGGTGGAACAACAAGCTCATCTGGACGCAGCCCGACTGGCTGCGCGAGCGAGCCGGGCGCGACGTCTCTCGGGACGTGGAGTTCACGCGCTTCGCCACCTACATCCAGATCCTCGCCGACCTGCCCGTCGCCGGGACCGCGCCCGGCGGCCACGGGCACACCTACCATGAGGAACTCATCCCCCTGTGGCGCGCGATCCTCGGCTTTGACCGCCTCTTCGACGAGGCCCCAGTGCACCCGCGCCTGGCTGCGCTGGATGGTAGCTGGGTGGACGATGCGATGGTTGAACGCATCGGCATTGTCGTGCGCGCGAACCTGGAGCTGTCCGACCGGCAGTAAGCGCGCCGCGAGCCTGCGGCTCGAAGCGGTCGATCTGATGCCCGGCAGGGTCTCGCAGGCCCAACAGGCCCAACAGGTCCAGTGGCGCCTTCCAACCGAGGAGGTTCACATGTGGGGTTATAGGACGTGTCGTGTTGCTGGGGTTCGTGCTTTGCGTGCTTTGGTGCGGCCTTCTCATCCGCACGTGGGCCTGCTGTTCCGAGTCTGGGCAACCCCGCCCATGTACGGGACAGGCGGCCCGCGTGCGGGACGCGTTGGAGTCCAAGTCGTTGTTGCATGTGGCCAATCCACATTTGCGCTTGTTGCCGATGGGGTCGTGCACCCCATCGGTTGGCGTTGCACCCCTTCTGATTGGGTGCAGCGCTCCCTAACGGGTGCAGCGCTCCCTAACGGGTGCAGCGCTCCCTAACGGGTGCAGCGCTTCTCGCGTTACTGCTGCGCTACCTATTGTCCAGGTGCCCGTGGGCGGCGGCCCGCCCGCGAGATCGCCACACGCGAGCCTGCGGCTCGGAGTGATCGATCTCGAAGCCCGGCCAGGCCCTGCCGCCGCCCCCGGGTACCGATTCTGTCCCCGAGTACCGCAGCCGTCCCTTCTGCTCCCTTCGGAACCTGGCGGGTGTTGTGGTGGCATGCGCCAAGCGGTCGCAGTGTTTGACAGGTGTGGAATCGCAAAATGATCATAAATGCGCAGGTGACGGGTCATTTCATGCTCGTTAGTTTCAGATCGCCCGCAGACTTACCGAGCAAATAGGTGATACTTTCATTGAGATGTTAAGGGATTGAAGGAAAGTGTGTGTGAGAAAACGTGCGACGGGTGTAGAACATGTGTTCATTGGTCAGGTTCCCAATGAAAACCTGCCAAAAAGCGCGCGAAAATATTACTAGTAATACCGCAAATTAACTTGTGGCTACATGATGGTAAGCCAGTAACGCGTTGCTAAGTATCCATTTACGCAGTAGTGTTCATTATGCGGATCCCAAGCCTAACCATCCGGTATGGTCCGTTGATTCAACATTGGAGTGAGTATGTCCCAGTTAGTTCACAGGGCGTTCTTGGCGACCCTGGCGACCGGCGCGATGGTGGCGTCCGGTGCAGCCTTCGGTGCCCCCGCGTTCGCGGCGCCCAACCCCGACATGTACGGCCCCACCATTTCCGACGTCGAAACCACCAGTGAAGGTCTCGGCGGTTCGGTCTCCTTCGTCGTCGAGGATATCCCCGGTCTGTCCAGCATCGACCTGCGCGACCCCTCGACCGATGCGATCTTCTATCGCCGCGTCGTCGACTTCCCTGGCAATGTCTCGGCTGACGGTGTCCACCGCTACACGTTCGACATCAAGTTCTCCGACATCCAGGCCGCTTGGACCAAGGCAGGCCACACGGATGCTCTGCCCGCTACGGTCAAGCTCGTTGCGTGGGGCAGTGATGGACTGCCCTCCAAGCGAGCCGATGTGGCCCTCGAACCCGTGGCCATGACGTCGCTTGACTTCGGCATCGAGTCCGGCAAGCTTGACCTGCGAGTCGGCCAGCAGACGAACATCGGTGTCACGCACCAGCCTGAGAACGCAAATAAGACCAAGATCAATTGGTCCGGCGACGACATCGACGTCCTGAATGTCGATGAAAAGTCGGGCCTCGTGACTGCTCAGAAGGAAGGCTGCTCGGACGTCCGGGCTGTCGCCGACTACGCGGATCCGATGGTCTTCGATCCGGTGATGGCTACTGTCAACGTCTGCGTCACCGAGCTGGGCGAGGACGAGATCGCCGTCAATCACCTCCGCGTGGACCTGGAGGAGGGTGAGACCGTCACCCTCAAGCCGCTGCTGCCCGCGAAGTTCAAGGACGCCACCCTGTCCTGGGGCTTGGAGTATGGCGGTGTGGCCATCCTGAAGGCGGCCGATGACGGCAAGAGCGCCACGATTACCGGCGGTAACTCTCTTGACTGGGATCAGGTCAACCTGACCGCCACCCTGGCCGACGGAACCGAGGCGACGGCGACGACGATTGTCGTCGTGAAGTCCGTCAAGCAGGATGCGACCGCCCCCGCGCCGTGGGTTGATCCGCAGCCTCAGCCGGACCCGCAGCCTCAGCCCGATCCGCAGCCTCAGCCCGATCCGCAGCCTCAGCCCGCACCCACGGGCACGTGGGAAAAGGACACAATCGGCTGGTGGTACCGCAACGCTGACGGTTCCTACCCGAAGGACACCGTGGCCACGATTGACGGGCGCGTCTTCCGCTTCGATGCTCGCGGCTACGTCCGGACCGGTTGGGTCGAGGACTCCGGAACCTGGTACTACCACGACGCGAACGGCTACATGGTGACCGGGTGGCTCAACCTGGGTGGCACCTACTACTACCTGCGTGAGACCGGCGCGATGGCGACTGGTTGGCAGAACCTGGGTGGTACCTGGTACTACCTGAACGCCTCGGGCGCGATGGCGACTGGCTGGCTGAACCTGGGCGGCACCTGGTACTACTTGGACGCCAACGGCGCGATGGCGACTGGCTGGCTGAACCTGGGTGGCACCTGGTACTACCTGAATGCCTCGGGCGCGATGGCGACTGGCTGGCTGAACCTGGGTGGCACCTGGTACTACCTGAATG
>ERZ1674170.56-NODE-56-length-20233-cov-12.502379_pt1 | contig 20233 bp, 15 predicted proteins | sample MGYA00581300_ERZ1674170 | MGnify/ENA primary metagenome ERZ1674170 (study PRJEB41354, sample SAMEA4873325) | human saliva metagenome | biome: human-associated habitat [ENVO:00009003]; feature: mouth environment [ENVO:08000002]; material: saliva material... | reverse complement strand
TTCCAACAGAAAGGGGCCGGGGCGGATGCTCGTAATGCGCATCCGACCCGGCCCCTCATATGAGGTTGGGTTATGACCCGGGACTACTTCTTGCCCAGGGACTTCTTCAGCTTCTCCGCGTGGCTCTTCAGGCCCCAGCGGGTCACCTTCGACATCGAATCGAAGATGATGTTGCCGTCCATCTTCGAGGCGCCCACCTCGCGCTCAACGAAGGTAATGGGCACCTCGACAATCTTCAGGCCGGCCTGCTCCGAACGCCACGCCAAATCCACCTGGAACACGTAGCCCTTCGAATCGATGCCGTCCAGGTTCAGACGCTGCAGGGCCTCGCGGCGGTACGCGCGGAAACCTGCGGTGATGTCCTTGATGGAGGTGCCCAGCACCATACGGGTGTACAGGTTAGCGCCGCGCGAGAGAATCTGGCGGTGAGCCGGCCAATTCTTCGTCTTGCCACCCGGCACGTAACGCGAACCGATGGCCAGATCGGCGCCCGCCTCAACGGCGCGCACCAGGGAGGGCAGTTGCTCGGGCTGGTGGGAGCAGTCAGCGTCCATCTCAATCAGAATCTCGTAGCCTGCCTCCAGACCCCAGTCAAAGCCCGCCAGGTAGGCGCCGCCCAGGCCGTCCTTAACGGTGCGGTGCAGAACGTGAATCTGAGGGTCCTTGGCCGAGAGTTCGTCAGCGATCTGGCCGGTGCCGTCGGGGCTGTTATCATCCACCACGAGAATGTCTACCTCGGGAGCTGCCTTGCGAAGACGCTCCACCACAACCGGTAGGTTCTCCTTTTCGTTATACGTCGGGATGACAGTCAGAACGCGCATAATACTCTCTCACGTGTGCATATAAAACGGGCAGTGTAGATTTCCAGTATACCGGTTAACTATGTGAGCGACGGTACGCAATGGGGTATCTGGGTATTTCATTTCCTGTAAAAGGTGGTGGACTAGCCGAAAAAATTATTTACTTTCAGTGTAAATAGACTCAAGAACGGGTAGGGGCGAGTCGTCCTCCAGGACCGGAAGCAGCGGAATCCGGGCGCGAGGGTCGGTGCTCCACGAGGCAACGCGCGAATCCGGAGCCTGAACCATCAGCGCCTCCACACGCCAACGCGTCACGAAGGCCGGGGTATCCGGCGCCAGCTGGCCCATAAACGGGTTCTCCTCATGCGCCAGACGGTATACGCCGCGGGTCAGCGCCGCAAACGCGCTACGTGCAGACACGCCGTGCTCATCGTTCACCAGCGCGCGCACCAGGGCCCACGCACCCGGCGCAAACAGCTGGGTATCGGAACCCAACGCAATCGAGGTGCCCGCAGCGTTCGCGCGGCGCGCAACCGAAGCCACCGACTCCTGGCCCTCTCCCCCGGCGGCCAGCGTGGCCAGCGCCTGCACAGCCTCATCGTCCTCGTCAGACTCCGGCTCGCACACGCTCAAACCCAGGTGCACGCGGCCCTCGGCCAGCTTCTGCAACCACTCATCGCTAATGGGATCCTGAGCCGTGCTGTACGCTGCGTCCAGGCGAATCGGAAGCCACGGACGCTCCCCACGAATCGACAGGGCGGCCTCAGCGGCGGCAGCAAAACCTGCGGAAGCGTCAATCGACAGAACCAGCGCGGCGTCCTCAGCCACCTGGGCGTAGCGCTCCGCCAGCCCCGCGGGAACGTGGATACCCGTCAGCGACAGACCCGGCAACGCGCGCGGGCCCTCGGTCAGCGGACGCAGCGCCTTAATCGCGCTCACCAGCTCCTCAAGGTCGACGCCCGCCCGCTCACGGCCCTCAACCCGCGGGCCCGAAGCATCAAGAATCAGACGGATATCCGCCGGGCCGTGCTCCTCGATGTTGTGGCGCAGGGCCGACACCAGATCCGCCGCATCATCCATGGAAGCCAGCAGGGTGTGGGTGTGGTAACCCACGGCGCGGTAGACATCCAGGTACTCGAGAATCTCGACGGGCTCCTTACCGCCCACCGGCGCCAGGGCGCGAGCAAAAGCGGGAGTCAGCAGGGCACCGTCGAGCTCCACCACCTCGGTGGACTCATCGGCAATCGAATGAGCACCCGCATCAGAACCAACCCAGCGGACGACGCCGTCCTCCGTCAAGAGAGCCGTGGCATAGGGGTCGACGGGGCTGTACACGCTACCGTCCACAAAAATACGGGTGGCCATTGTTAATCCTTTCGCCATTGAGTGGAACGCTGGAACTCGGGCCCGGGGCGCATCCGCCAACGCGGCGGAACACCCCAACAGGCCCTAGTCCGAGTATAAAAGCACCCCCGGGGGCTGCGGTAGTATGTGCATCCTTTCACGACAAAGAATGACCCGCACCCTCCGGGGGGTATCGAATGATGGAACGGCGATGGCGGCGGGGAGCCCCCGGCCACCGCTAGAGACACACCGCGAGCGCGCTAGACGTCCAGCGCCACAACACCGCGGCGTACCGCCTCGATCGCCTCTTCACAGCGGGCGCGGATGACCGGGTCCAGGGATCGGATGTGCGCGATCTGGTCTAGGGCGTCCAGTACCTGTTTGGCCCAGCGGACGAAGTCGCCGGCGGCGAGGCCGGTGTCCTCGATGGTTTTTGCGAGGTGGGCGCCGTTTGCCCAGGCGTACATGGGGTCGACCAGGCCGAAGTCGCAGGCCGGGGTCAGGTCGACCTTGAACTGTTCTTCTGAAGCGTTGAGGTCGGCGAGGCGCTGCGTGATGGTGGCGATGGGTGCGCGCAGGGAGGGGTGCGGGTAGTGCGCCAGGTACTCTACCGCGTCGCGTTTGCCCTGGTAGGTTAGGGCGGCGACGGTTGCGGCGATGGCGGCGGGTGACAGCCCGTCGAGGAAGTGCGCGTCCAGGCACAGGGCGGTGAGTAGGTCGCGTTCGCCGTAGATGCGGCGTAGAGCCTGGCCGCCGGTGGTTAGCGACAGTTCGCCGTCTTCGGTGCGTTCGACGTAGCCGTAGCTTTCCAGCAGGCGTGCGATGCGGTTGAAGACCTGGGCGATTGTGTTGGTGCGGCGGGCGATTTGGCGGCGCAACCCTTCGGTTTCGGAGTTGAGTTTCTGCCAGCGTTCGGCCCAGCGCATGTGGTTTGCGCGGTCGGAGCAGCCGTGGCACGGGTGGTTGCGTAGCTGCGCCTGTAGAGCCTCCAGCTGCGCGTCGATGCTGTTTTGGCGTGCAGGGATGTTCTGCTGTGCGAGCGCGCGCGGGGCGCGGCCGTCGTAGAGTGCCTGGCGCATGCGGCTTGCGGTGTCGCGGCGTTCCTTGGGGGTTTTGAGGCTTAGGCGCTTGGGGATTTTGATGCGTGAGACCGGTTCGATGGCGCCCTCGAAGTCGCGGGTTGAGGCGGTGCGCTGGTGCGCGTCCTCGGTGACGATTCCGATGCGGGGGTCGGCGTGCGAATCGGAGCGGGTGATGACGACTGCGTAGCCGCGGGAGCGGCCGTGCGGGATGTAGATGATGTCGCCGGGCAACAGCTGCTGGATGCTGTGGTGTGCCTGGGCGCGGGCGTGGCGTTCGTTGCTCTTGGAGGCTTTCTTTTCCAGTTCGGCGATTTGGCGGCTGAGCTGTACGTATTCGGTGAAGTCGCCGAGGTGGCAGGCCATGGCTTCGCGGTAGCCTTCTAGGGCGTTTTCGTTTTTGCGTACGCGGGAGGCGATGCCCACGACCGACTTGTCGGCCTGGAACTGTGCGAAGGAGGATTCCAGAATCTTGCGGGTGCGTTCGGCGCCGTAGGAGGCGATGAGGTTTGCCGCCATGTTGTAGGTGGGGCGGAACGAGGAGTTCAGCGGGTAGGTGCGGGTTGAGGCGAGGGTTGCCACGTGTTCTGGGGACAGGCCGGGGCGCCACATGACGACGGCGTGGCCTTCGATGTCGATGCCGCGGCGGCCGGCGCGTCCGGTCAGCTGGGTGTATTCGCCGGGGGTGATGTCTACGTGGGATTCGCCGTTGTACTTGGTGAGCTTTTCCAGGATGACGGTGCGTGCGGGCATGTTGATGCCCAGTGCGAGGGTTTCGGTGGCGAAGACCAGCTTGACCAGGCCCTGGGTGAAGAGAGCCTCCACGACCTCCTTGAAGAGGGGTAGCAGGCCGGCGTGGTGTGCCGCGATACCGCGAATCAGCCCGTCGCGCCATTCGTAGTAGCCGAGGGTGTTCAGGTCGCGGGTGTCCAGGTGTGCCGTGGCCTCCGCAATGTAGGCGCGGATGGTCTGCTGCTGTTCGGGGGTGGTGAGCGTAATGTCGGCTGCCACGCACTGGGTGACCGCGCCGTCGCATCCGGCGCGGGAGAAGATGAAGCAGATGGCGGGCAGTAGACCCTGCTTGTCGAGGGCGCGGACCATTTCGGGGCGGGTGATGCGCTGGGGGCGCAGCGGTGCCTGTTCGCCGCGCTCACCGTCTGAGTAGCGGCGCGTGCGGTCTGAGCGGCCGCGCTCGCCGCTGCTGAAGGTTTCGTTGAGCCAGCCTTCGCGGCGGTGGCGGAAGCGTTCACGCTTGCCGCCGTAGCGGCCGCGTCCCGGGCCGGAACGGAAGCCGGGGCGTAGTGCCTTCAGCTGCGGGTTCAGGCGCAGGCCGGCCAGCAGAGGGTTGGCGCCCGCCTCTACGGATGCGCCGCGCTGCTTGGCCTTCTGTGCCTTCTTTGCCTGTTTGCGGGAGAGCTGCTCCTCCGGCTCCTGGTTTTTGCCGTTTTTGCCGTGTGCCGAGTTGTCCTCGGGCACGAAGAGGTCTACCACGCGGTGGCCGACCATCATGTGCTGCCACAGGGGCACCGGGCGGTGCTCGGAGACGATGACGTCCGTGCCGCCGCGCACCGTGTCCAGCCAGGCTCCGAACTCCTCAACGTTCGACACCGTAGCCGACAGGGAGATGACGTTCACGTGCTCGGGCAGGTGGATGATGGCCTCTTCCCACACCGCGCCGCGGAAACGGTCCGCCAGGTAGTGCACCTCGTCCATGACCACGTACCCCAGGCCGTTCAGGGTGGTGGAGTTGGCGTAGAGCATGTTGCGTAGCACCTCGGTGGTCATCACGACCACGGGGGCTTCGGTGTTGATGCTCGTGTCGCCGGTCAGCAGGCCCACGTAGTCCTCGCCGTACGCGCGCACGAAATCGTGGTACTTCTGGTTGCTCAGCGCCTTGATCGGGGTCGTGTAGAACGCCTTCATGCCGCGGCGTAGCGCCAGGTAGATGCCGAACTCGCCCACGATGGTCTTACCCGCGCCCGTGGGGGCGGCCACGAGGACGGAGCGGTCCGCCTCCACAGCGGCACACGCCTGACGCTGAAAGTCGTCCAGCGGGAAATCCAGGGAGGCCTCAAACGCGCCCAGGGCGCTCTTGGCGTATGCGGAGCGCTCTCGGGATGCGGCGTAGGCGGCGGCGTAGTCGGTGCCGGTCTGCTCGTTAGAAGCGGTAGAAGTGTGTGCGTCAGAAGTGTGCTGTGCGTGGTGCTTAGTCATGGTACATCCAGTGTAGCGGCTGGCCTGCCGGCGCTCGGCTCGAAGCGGCGGCTTCCGGCAGATATCAGGTACGGGCGAACACACGGGTGAAAACACGGGTGGCACGCGGCGGCTCGAGCCCGACCGCGAGCGCATCCGGCGCGCCTTCTGGGCTTTGGGGCCGTCCGGGGGCGGGTATGCGGAAAGGGCGGGGCACAGAAGGTGAATCTGTGCCCCGCCCTTTCGGCGAGTACCCGTGATGTGGTGTTCCGTCAGGAACGTTTAGGAGGTTTTTTCTTCGTCGAAGTAGCCCATCTTGGCCAGGTCGTCGGCGCTGGTTGCGGTGTTCAGGGTTGCTTCGTCTGCGCCTTCTGCCAACTTGGCGAGCTTGCGGTCGCGGCGCTTGTCGTTGAACATGCAGATGCCGATGGCCGCGAAGAAGAAGATGAGCAGCGGCGCCATGAGGACGAACATCATCATGATGTCGCTGCCGGGTGCGGTCAGTGCCGCGATGACTGCGACGAGGACGACGACCCAGCGCCAAGATTTCAGGATGGTCTTACCGCGAATCAGGCCCAGCATGTTAATGCCGACCAGAATCACGGGGATGATGAAGGCGCAGGAGAAGGTGACGACGAACTTCAGGATGAAGGAGATGTACACGCCCGCGTCAATGTAGTTACTTTCGTTGACGGGGGTGAACTTCAGCAGTGCGTAGACGACGCCGGGGAGGGTGAAGTACGAGATGGCCACGCCGCAGCCGAAGGCGAAGATGGCTGCGGTGAGGAAGCCGAAGAGATACTTCTTTTCCTTGGTGTGTAGCGCCGGCAGTAGGAATCGCAGCGCCTGGTAGAGCCAGACGGGGGATGCAATCACCATGCCGATGTACATGCCGACCTTGAGCAGCTGGTCGAAGGGGGATGCAACGGAACCGTAGTTGAGGTTGGCGTTGCGGCCGGTTTCTGCGTTGATCTGCTGCAGGGGTGCGGAGATCATTTCGATGAAGGGCTGGTAGAGGAAGACCGTGCCGATGATGGCCGCGATGATGGTCGCGATAGCCGCCTTGATGAAGCGGTCGCGAAATTCGCGTAGGTGTTCCTTGAGTTCCATGCGCGCTTCAGGGTTGAGTTTGCGGTTGCGCACGTCCTGGTCGGGTGTTGCCACGGGGTGTCCTCTGGGTGTCTGTGCCTATGGTTGGCTGAGGGGTTTGGGGGCGGTGCCGCAAAACCCGTGCCGGCCGGTGGGCGGGCACGGGTTTGGGGCGTGGTGTGTTGAGACCGTTGGTTACTTGGTTTCGGTCTTGCCGTTGTCTACGACCTCGCCGGTGACGACCTCTTCACCGTTCTCTGCCTTGGTGGCGTCCTTCTTGGGGTCGCTCTTGGCGTCGTTCTTGAGGCCTTCGACCTCGGTCTTGAAGATGCGCATGGACTGGCCGAGGCTACGTGCCATGCCGGGGAGCTTGGGGGCGCCGAAGAGCAGGACGACGAGGAGGATGACGACGATGATGGTCGCGGGGTGGCTGAAAATCTGGCCCATGGTGTGCCTTTCTGGTTAGAGCAGGTCTCCGATGTTTTGAGGTTGGCCGAGTCGATCTCGTCGGGAGACCCGTCGCTTGATCCGCTCAGACCTGCGTGTCTGTTTGCCTTGTTCGTAGTTATTGTATGCCTCGGTGATGGGTGTGAATACCCCGAGGGTGGTGTCTCGCGGGAGTTTTCGAGTGGCGTTTGCTTGCGCGGTGTCGAATTGTCCCTCGATTGACTCGACCCAGGTAACGGTTTCGTCGAGTAGCGTGAAACCGCGAGTGAGTGCTTTGTAGGTGAACCATGCCAAGTAGAGGAGCGAGCAGATGATGAGCGCGCCCCATAGCAAAATCCAGAACCACCAAGACATGGGCACCATTATACAAGTTTTGAGGTGTTGTTTTGGTGGGGTGTTGGTGTGTTCTGGGGGTTTTAGTCGTGTTTTTGCGGATGGGTGTAGGGTCTAGTTTTCTCTGGGCGAAGCGGGGTTGGCGTTGGCGAGGGCGGTGAGGTGCTCGAGGAGGGCGGCGCGCAGGTGCGCGGGCCCGGTGATTTCGAGGGATCCGCGGTGTGCGATGACGGTGTCGATGATGTTTTTGTCCCCGGCGCCAGCGATGTTGTTGTAGTGCACGCGGACGTGGGTGGTTTTGGTGCCTTTCCGGGCGTGCTCGGCGCTACGGCGCTTGTAGGTTGCGGTGAGGTTTTCGAGGGTTTCGCCGCCGGGGGTGTGGTCGGTGGGGTGGATGCGCAGCTCGACGCTGGGGTTGGTGGTGGTTTTGTGCTGCTTGGCGTGCCAGTCGTTGACGGTGCTGTCGTGGTTGGGGCCGATGTAGTGGGCTTGTGCTTCGCCTGCGGGCGCGTAGCTGCTGATACGGGTGAGGCGGAAGTTGCGCCAGAAGACGGGTTCGACGGGGGTGGGCTCGGCGCTGGTGGAATTGGTGGAGGCGCTCTCCCCCGCCGCGCTCGCGGGCTTTGCCTCCTCGGGGGCAGGGCTCTCTGCGGCGGCGTCCTCAGACAGCGTAGCGAGGTGGCGTGCCTCGCTGGCGCGGCACCACGCGTGCAGGTAGAGGCGGTCACGGTGCAGGGTGAGCGCTACCGGGTCGACGACGCGTTCCGCGGCGCGGGTGCCGTAGGTGATGGTGAGGGCGCGTCCGCTGGCGAGGGCGGCGCGCGCCTCCTGCAACAGGGGGTCCTCGGGTGCGAAGAGCAGGTGCTTCGCGTAGTCGGTGGTGCGCGGGTAGGCCTCCGCGAGCGCGGCGAGAATCGCGGCCGGTCGCGGGTCACCCGAGTACATCAGGTCGGCTGCGGAGAGCGTGAAGACGAGGATTGCCAGCTCGGTGTCGGTGAGGCGGGCGTAGTTGAGCAGGGTGAGGGACGCGGCGCCATCGCTGAATTCGGGGAGCAGGTTGAGACGGGCAGGGTTGGCTGCGTCGGGATCCTTAGCCTCAGAGTAGAAGGGTACCTCGTCGAATTCGTCGTAGATGGCGTTGATAATTTTGTCGAGCTTGGCTGCGTTGTTGTTGTCGACGCGGTAGAGGGGGTTGAGCTTGTTGAGGGGCATGGGCGTCTCGCCGTGGACGTCGGCCCAGCGGTCGGCGCGGTGCAGCGCGAGGATGAGGTCGTCGAGATCGTCGAGGGCGTCGTTGCGGGAACGCTGGGTTGTGGGGAACCACTTGGCGGGGGTTTCGGGTTCGCCGGTGTGCAGGGCGATGAGCTCACGCAAAAGTTCCCGCTGGGCGGCGTGGCTGTCCTGCTGGCGGCCGGTCAGGGTCTTGCCGGATGCGGGGTTCGCGTCGTGGTGCGGCTGGATGAGCCAGCCGGCGCAGGTGGCGTCGATGGCGCTGTCTACGGCGCCGTAGGAGGGCACGGTGAAGGGTGCGGCGGGGTCCTCGGCGCCGGGGTTGGGGTCGAGGACGGCGAGAGTCTCTTCGTAGCCGCTGATTTTCTTGAGGCGGGTGCGGGCCTCGTAGGCGGGGTTGATGGGTGCGGGGTCGATGCTTGAGAACACGTCGAGGCTTCGGATGCGGTCGGTGCGGTAAGTGTAGGTCTTGCGCTCTTCGGGGGTTTTGTTGCCGAGGGGAAAGTGCGCGACGAGGTACCAGGAGCCGTAGCTGTAGATGAGGCCGGCGACGCTGACCTTCTCGTAGGTTTTGATGTCTCCACCGCTGCCCTGATAGGTGAAGTTGAGGGTCTTGCGCTGCGCGTAGGCGGTGAAGAGCTCGTAGAGGTGCGGGTCGTCGCTGAAGTGCAGGCGCTGGATGTGCTCGCGGTAGGCGTGCAGGTCGCGGGCGCGTTGCTTGACGGTTTTGGTGAGGGGCGGCTGGTTGTCCCGTTTGATTTCTTCGATTCGGGTGACGTTAGCCGCGGTGAGCGCCTCGTCGGTGAGGTGCTCGCTCGTGAGCGCAATCTTGCGCAGGATGCGGTAGGCCTCGTCCTGCAGTTCGGTGCCTTCCCAGCCGCGCAGCTCGGCGTTGAGGAGGCGGAATTCTTCGGCGGTGGGGTTCCACGCGGTCAGCGAGTTGGGGGCTTCTGCGTTGAGGCGGTAGCGTCCGGAGGTGTCGGTGGTGAAGTGGGTGATGCGCGCGCCGGCGTCGCGCAGGGTCTGCTTGGCGCGTTCGAAGGCGCGTTCGCTCGCCTCGGAGAGCGCGGCCCCGGGGGCGGAGGTCTTGATGCCCAGGAGGCTGAGGAACTCGTCGCGGCTGATGCCGTTGCGACGGGTGGCTTCGTCGGGCGCCTCGGCGACGGTGGCGAGGCGGTTCAGGGTCATGAAAAGCTGAGCTGCGGTGGACATGGTTCCATCATACCGTGTGTGTTCCGCGGCACTTGCTTCGAGTCTGGGGCGGCGGCGGGAGGGATACGGAAGAGCCGTAGGAAGGGCGAGCCGGCATAGAAAGTCCACCGGCACGCGCCATCAACACGCATCCCCGGTGCGCAAAAGCCCGGCGCCTCTCCCCCGTCGAGGGTGAGACGCCGGGCCGAGTATCTCTTACGCAAAAAACGCGAGAACCTGGCTAGTCCTTAGCGAACGTCGAGCAGGTCCACCACGAAGATCAGGGACTCGCCGGGCTTAATGACCGAGCCCGCGCCGCGGTCACCGTAGGCCATGTCGGCGGGAATCTCCAGGCGACGACGACCGCCGACCTTCATGCCGAGCAGACCTTCATCCCAGCCGCGGATAACCTGGCCAACGCCAACCTGGAAGGGCAGCGGCTCGCCGCGGTTCCAGGAAGCGTCGAACTCCTCGCCGGTAGAGAAGGCCACGCCGACGTAGTGGGTGAGCACGCGGGAACCGGGAACGACCTCGGCGCCGGTGCCCTCAATCAGGTCGGTGATGACCAGCTCGGTAGGGGCGTCGCCCTCGGGGAAATCGATTTCGGGCTTTTCGCGGTCGAGCTTACGCTGGCCGAAAGACATGGTGGTCTCCTTTGATTGATTCGAAGTGATTCGAAATGGTGGGGTGCGCTCGCCGCCCATCTCATGTGGGCGGCGAGCGCGGTTGAAAACGTGGGTAGCGTTCCCGGGTTTACTGCGCGGTAGCCGAGGGCGCCGGGGTTGCGGTGGCCGCATCTGTGGAGGCGCCCGAAGCCGATGCGGAGGCGGCGGCGGAAGCGGCCTGAGCCCGTTGCAGGGTCTGCGGGTTCTCCTCGGCGCCCAGGATATCCACGACGAACACGAGGGGTCCGGTCGGGGTGGAACCGTTGGCGGACTCGTTGCCGTACGCCTGGTCTGCCGGGATAATCAGCTCAACGCGGGAGCCGACCTTCTTGCCGGTCAGGCCGGCGGTCCAGCCCTTGATAACGCCCTGCAGGGACAGCGCCGCGGGGATCTTCTCGTAGTTGCCGTCGAAGACCTTGCCGTCGGAGTACTGCACACCGAGGTAACGCACGTAGATGGTGTCGGTAGCCTTCACCTCGGGGCCGGTGCCCTCGATGAGGGTCTTAGCGGTCAGCTCGGTGACGTCCTGCTTGGTGTCGGGCAGCTTGATTTCAGCCTTGCCGGTGGACTCGTCCAGGGTGAAGGAGGGCAGGGACGGGTCGGCGGGCTGAGCGGTACCGGTAGCGTACTTAGGCAGCTTAGCCTTGACGGTGTACACCTCAACGTTGGTTGCGGTACCCGGGGACGCGGTCGAGGCGGTGGGCGTGCCGGAGGCGGTGCGCTGCTGCAGGATGTTGGTGCTGTAGGAGAAGGAGCCGCCAACCTTGATCTCCTTGAGCTTCTCGTACACCTCGGGGGCTGCCTGCTTGAGCTGGTCGTTGATGGGTAGCAGAATCGGTTCGCTGGAGTAGGTGGAACCGGCCACCTTGCCGTTAGCACCGTTGAACACGGCCGCCTCAACGAGCACGAAATCGCCATCGTTAATGGAGTCGCCGTTACCGGTCTCAATCACGTGCGCGGTGGGGGTGGATGCGGCGAAGGGGGTCGCGAAGGACACCTCGGGCTCCGCGGTGGCGCTCTTGAGGGTGTACTTGACGCCGGAGAGGTCGTCGTTGGGACCGGCCTTGGGGGCGCATGCGCTGAGAGCGAGCGCGAGGGCGACGCCTCCGACGCCGATATAGGTTAGGGGTGAGCGTTTGGTCATGATATATCCTCTGGTCGTGTGCGCGCCGGATAATGCGCGCGCCTTCAGAATAGTTTACAGGTACGGGGTCTGGGCGGTCTCATGCTACCGTCCGCGGCTGTGGGCAGGCTGTGCGCGGACGGAGTATCCGTAGGGTTGAAGCGTGTCTGCGAGGTTGGGGGCGTTCGCCGGAGCAAACGCCCCTTCACGTGTTTCCCGAGCAGAGTTCGCCTGGCAGGGCTTGCCTAGCAGGGCTTGTCTAGCAGGGCGGCGGGAAAGCCGCCTCGCGGTGCTGACGCGCCTTGCCTTCCAGCAGGGTCAGTACCTCCTGCAGGCCCTCGCTGTCGGTCGCGAACGGGTCCTTGCACACTAGGGTGTGCTGCGGGTACGCGTTGAGCTTCAGGTGCACCCAATCGACGGTGAACTGCTCCCCCGCCGCAACCGCCGCGTTAATGAAGCGCGAGCGCTGGGTGGCGCGGGTTGCCGGCGGCTGAGTCTTCGCCGCCTCCGCGGCGCCCTCGGGCAGGATGCGCTTGACCGCACCGCGGCGAACCAGGGCGTGGAAGACGCTACGGTCCGGGTCGATGTCGTGGTAGGCCAAGTCCAGCTGGCGGATGCGGGGGCTACCGTAGTCGGCGGGCTGGCCTGCCGCGCGGGCGCGGGCGATGTACGCATCCAGCAGCTTCTTCTTGATGGCCCAGTCGATTTCGGTGTCGATGCCGCTGTAGTCGCCGGATTCGATGGCGTCCAGGGTGCGCTGCCACAGGTTGAGGGCGTAGTCCACGTGGTGGTGGTGCGCGCCGTACTGCTGCACGTACTGGCGGGCCGCATCCAGGTAGTGGCGCTGCACGCTCAGGGCCGTGTAGTACTGCCCGTCGGTGGTCTGGAAGGTCGCGGTGCCGGTCAGGTCGTGGCTGATGGCGCGCAGGGCCGCCGGGACGGACACAATATCCAGGCTCGTGACCGGGAAGCGGTCCTCGAGCATGCGCAGCACCAGGTCGGTGCTGGCAATCTTCAGCAGCACGGTCGGCTCGGCCATGTTCGAATCACCGTTAATGACGTGCATGCGGCGGAACTTCGAGGCGTCGGCGTGCGGCTCGTCACGGGTGTTAATGAGCGGGCGAGCGCGGGAGGTCGAGGTCGAAGCCGCCTCCCAAATGTGGTCGGCACGCTGGGAGAATGAGTACGAGGGCACGCCCGTGCTGGAGGCCGGGTCGGTCGAACCGGGCACCGGGCCGCCCTGCGGGTGGGTCTTACCGGCGCCCACCAGAATCTGGCGGGTCACCAGGAACGGCACGAGCTGGGCAATCAGGTCGTTGAACTGTAGCTTGCGGCTAATCAGGTAGTTCTCGTGGCTTCCGTAGGAGTTGCCCGCCGAATCCACGTTGTTCTTGAACAGGTACAGTTCGCCGTCGAGGGGGCGGCCCTCGGAACCCGCGAGCAGGCGCTTGCGGGCGGTGCGCGCCAGGTCGGCGAAGAGCAGCTCGCCGGCGCGTTCCTGTGCGAGCAGCTCGTCGATGCTGCTACATTCGGCGGAGGCGTATTCGGGGTGCGAGCCGACGTCCAGGTAGAGGCGGCCGCCGTTGGGCAGGAAGACGTTCGTCGAACGCCACTGGTCCAGTACGGGCTTGAAGAGGGCGGCGGCGGATTCTTCGATGCTCAGCCGGCCCATGCCGTGCGGGACGTAGCTGAGCCCGAATTCGCTCTCAATGCCGAAAATACGGTGTTCCATGATGCTGACCCGGCGCAGCGTGCCGGTTACTCGCCGCCCTTCTGGACGAAGCCGGTCACGAAGTCCTCGGCGTTCTCGGCCAGCAGGCCGTCGATTTCGTCGAGTAGGTCGTCGACCTCGCTCACGTCAGAAACCACGTGGGAGGCGGCGAGGGTCAGTTCCTGCTCCTGCTCGGCGGCGGTGGTTTCGGTCTGCTGCGCGTTAATGCGTTCGCGGCTCATGGTTCTCTCCTTGAGGTTGGTTAGGTTAGTTAGTTGGTTAGTTGGTTAGTTGGTTTGTGGCGGAGGCGGTGGTGCCGGTCGGCGAGGGTTGCGTTCCCGCGCCGGATGCACCGGATGCACCGGATGCGCCGGATGCACCGCCTCCGTGGGTTTTGTGGTTTTCACTCTTCCAATTGGGGATATTGACCCCGGGGCGGAATGTGAGTTCGTGTGGGTTTGGGGGCTGGACCGCCCCGCGGTGGCACCGAGCCACGACAGCCAAACCCCGACACTGCCCCGCGCCCTAGCGCAGGCCGTTCAGCAGCGCATCCGAGTGGTTTGCTTCCTCCAGCAGCGGCTCCACCTCGGCGGCACCGTACCGGGTCGGCTCCATCATCGTAAAACGAGTCAGATCCTTCGAATAGCGGCCACGGCACGAAACCGTATCCCAGTTAATACCCAGAATCTCCTCGGGCCAGCGGGACATCAGCGTGCCGCGCAAAAACGCGCGCGTCTCACGCGGCGGCTCAGACACCGCACGCTCCACCTGCTCCGCAGAGAACAGCGTGCGCATGCGCCCGCGCGCCACCAGACGATGGTACAGGCTCTTCGACGGATCAATATCAGCGTACTGCAAATCCAGCGCCTTCAGCTTCGGGTTCGCGTAATCCAGGCCCTTCTCAACATAGCCGCGCACCAGCGCGTACTTCGCCACCCAATCCAGGCGGTCCGCCAGCGAGAGCGGGTTGGTCTCCAGGGCGTCCAGCACCTCGCCCCACAGGTCGAGAATCTGCGCGGTCGCCGCATCCACACCCGCCGGGTTCGACTCCTCGTGCGCGCGGGACGCCTCGTAGTAGGCGCTCTGAATCTGCAGGGCGCTCGCCGAACCGCTCGTCGACACCGGGTTCGGCAGGGCCGCCGAAGAAGGAGCCAGCGGCAGCTGCGCCGACAGCGACAGGTCGTGGCTGACCGCGTGCATCGCCGCCACCGGATCGGACAGGCGCACACCCGGCAGCACCGGGTGCTGCTCGCTGTGCGACTCAATCAGGTTCATGACCAGCGCCGCCGTGCCGAACTTCAACAGGTTCGAGTAGTGCGAGAGGCTCGCATCCGCCGGAATCACGTGCAGGCGGCGGTACTTCGACTCGTCCGCGTGCGGCTCGTCGCGCGTATTCACAATCGGGCGGCGAATCGTGGTCTCTAGACCAATCGTGCGCTCAAAGAAATCGGCGCGCGAACTAATCTGGAAACCAGGAACCTCACCGTGCGTGCCGATACCCACGCGGCCCGCACCCGTGAAAATCGCGCGCGTGGCGAAGAACGGCAGGAGCGCATCCGCCACCTGCTCGAACGGAACCTCGCGGCTAATCAGGTAGTTCTCGTGCGCGCCGTAGGACTGGCCCTTCGAATCGGTGTTGTTCTTGTACAGCTTCACCTGCGGCAGGTCCTCGGCGTGCTTGCCCAGCTCCACGAGCGCCTGGTAAGCCAGCGCGTCACCGGCGGCATCGTACAGCACCGCGTCGGCGGGGCTCAGCACCTCGGGCGAAGAATACTCCGGATGCGCGTGATCCACATACAGGCGCGCACCGTTGGGCAGGATCGCGTTCATCGTCACGCGGTCCCAATCCAGACGCTCCGGGAAACCACCGCGGCCGTGCACGCCGGCGAGCGCATCCAGGGCGCTGCGCGGCTCGGTGGGCTCACCCGGTGCTTGGACTCCCGCCTCACGCATAATCTCCAGGGCGATGTCCTGGCTGGTCAGCTCGGTGCGGGTGTGGGTCATCTGGCTCGAGTGCGCGGTGGAGGCGTCCTGCACCCGGCCGAAGGCGTCGCGCAGGGGCGACTCGGACTCCCCCAGCCACTGGCCCTCGGGTGCGGCGGGGGCGCTGGGTTCGGTCGAGTAGTTCTCGGCCTGGCGGGCCTCCTCGGCGACGAGCTCGGCGGCCAGGGCGCGGCGCTGCAGCTGCTCGCGGAAGGCCTCGCCGCGGCGGAAGGCGAGCTTGGCGTAGGTGTTGACCACCAGCGCCGACAGCACGGTCGGGTTGGTGCCCGGCGCGGAGGGTGCGATGACGCCGTATTCGGTTTCGGCGCCCATGATGCGGTGCACGCCGTAGCTGGGTGTGGAGTTCATGGGGTTCTCCTGAAGGGTTCCTATATAAATTCTGGACCTGCGGTAATGCCGGTTGTGTCGCGGGATAAGCGCTCGGTGAGTGCCGGATGAGCGCGACCCGGCTCATGCTTGTAGCGCGGTTTAGCGGGCCGGTTCCACCGACACGAGGCGGCCGCGCACACCGGCGACGGTGAGCGCATCCTCGATATCGGGCAGAGGCGGCAAATCCACCTGATCCTCAAACTCGGCGCGTACCGCCTCCAGCAGGTGGCGGGTGCCAATACCCACACCCGCCGCGCCGTTTACCTCGGCCGCACCGGAAGCACCGGCGGCGGTCAGCGCCTGCAGCTGCTCCTTAATCGCGGCCTTCTTCGCGCGGTCCACAATATTGCGAATCACCGCACCCGAGGCGAAGTCGCCGCGGTAGAGCGTGTGCGTGGAGAGGTGGCCGGTCGCGGCGTTCGAAGAGCCCACAATCATGGAGGAATCCACGGTCGCCACGGCGTACGCGGTGGAGGGGGTACGCGCGTACAGCTGGCCCGTTGCGGCGGCAATCATCGAGGTCAGGGCGGCGCGGACGGATCCGGCGGCGGCCACCTCCGCAGCGTCTAGCGGCAGGTCCTCGGTCAGGTACAGGCCGAAGATTTCGGCGGCACCGGCGGCGGCCGGGCGGTTAATGCGAATCTTCAGGTCCAGGCGGCCAGGGCGCATCACGGCGGCGTCGATGAGGTCCTCACGGTTGGTCGCGCCAATCACGATGACGTTCTGCAGTGACTCCACGCCGTCAATTTCGGCCAGCAGCTGCGGCACGATGGTCGTCTCGATATCGGAGGAACGGCCCGAACCGCGCATGCGGAACAGCGACTCCATCTCGTCGAAGAACACGACGACCGGGTGACCGGCCTCAGCCTTCTCGCGGGCGGCCACGAAAATATCGCGAATCTGGCGCTCGGTCTCACCAACGAACTTATCGAGCAGCTCGGGGCCCTTAATGTTCAGGAAGTAGCCGCGGGTATTCGACCCCGGGTTCAGCGCGGCGGCGCGGGCGGCCAGGGAGTTCGCCACGGCCTTAGCAATCATGGTCTTACCGTTACCGGGAGGGCCGTAGAGCAGAATACCCTTGGGCGGTGCCAGGTGGTAGCGCTCGAAAATCTCGGGGTGCAGGTAGGGCAGCTCCACCGCATCGCGAATCTGCTCGATCTGCGCGCCCAGGCCACCGATCTGGCTGTAGGTGACGTCCGGAATTTCCTCAAGCACGAGCTCCTGCGAACGGGAGGCGGGCACCTGCGAGGTAATCATGCGGGTGCGCGTATCGAGGGTCACCGTGTCGCCGGTGCGCAACTGCTCAACATCCAGGGAACCGGCCACGCGCGCCACCTGCTGGGCGCCCGAGGAGGTATCGACCAGCACGCGCTCGCCGTCGAGCACCTCGCGCACGGTCACCACGTCGCCAAAGGGCTCGGTGTCCAGGGCGACCACGGCCTCGGACTTGTCGTTGAGGAGCACCGTCATGCCGGGGGTGAGGGTGGACAGGTCAATCAGCGGGGACACCGGAATACGCATGAGGCGGCCGCCAACCTGCACGTCCAGGTAGGTGTCAATCTCGGCGGGGGTCTTATCGTCGGCAACCTGCTCGTAGGTCATGGTCTGGCCCTCGTGCACGGCCAGCACAATCGCCGAGTTCAGCGGCGGCATGACGTTCTGCGAGAGGGAGGCGCGCAGGCGCTCCACCTGGTAGCGCATGCTGGTGATGGCCTCGACGAGCTTGCGGTTCTTCTCCCCCGCGCCGCGAATCTGGCGGCTCATATTATCGCGGGTTGCCTCGGCGGCAGTGAGACGGCGCAGCACGGCGTCGTACTCCTGCGCGCTGACCGGCTGGGAACCGGGCAGGGAGGTCGAACCGAACGCGGCGGAGTAGTGCGGTGCGGCGGATGCGGCACTGTGCGCGGTGCCGTGCTGCGGGGTTCCGTTGCGGTCTGCGGATTCGTGGGGGGTCACGGTCTCTCCTATGCGTGTCCGGGCGGGTCGGGCTGTTGCTGGCGGGCCCTTCGGCTGCCTCGATGCGCGGGCTCCGTCAGGGCCGCATCGAGGACGGGGTTGGTACTTTCAGTCTATCGAGAACGCGCGGCTCGGCCGGGGTTCGGGGCGCCAAATTCTCTGCGGGCTCACATGCTGACCCGGTAGTTCTCGGTAGTTCTCAGCTATTCCCCGCTCATCCCGGTGGTTTTAGATTTTTCCGGCGGTTCGGGGCTCATGCCCCGGCGTTTCAATGTTCAGAGGGTTGGCCGGGGGGGCGGCGTGCGCGGCGGCTCCTGAGAGCAAAACCTGCGGGCGCTCCGCGGGGGCACCGGCTGATACCCGTGCCCCCGCGTGCCCGTATGAATTATTCAGCGGCCTCGGCGTCCTGCGCGGCCTCAGTGCTCTGCGTAGCCTCGGCGGTCTTCTCAGGCTCCAGGCCGTTTTGCGCGGTACCGTTCTGTTCCAGCGCAATCTCGTTCGCGCGGGCGGCGTGCGCGGCAAGGTTCTTCGCATCGCGGGCTGCGCGGCGAATCTTCTTGTCGGTCACCTCGCGCTCACCCACGTTCATGGGAATCCACGCGTTCATATCCTCTTCAGAGAAGTCAGTCTTGGAGGCGCGACGCTTCGGCGCCAGGCGCACCGCACCGTCGGCCAGGCGGCGAGCCACAATCAGGAACGCGGTGTGCGCCACCATGCGGTGGTCGGGGCGGACCGCCAGGCCCTCCACGTGCCAGCCACGAACAATGGTTTCGTCGCACTCGGGTTCGGTGAAGCGGCCGTCCAGGCGCATGCCCTCAACCAGGCGGGACATCTGGGTCACGGTCGCAACGTAGCAGATGAGCACGCCGCCGGGTGCGAGCGCCTCCGCCACGGCGTCCAGGCACTCCCAGGGCGCGAGCATGTCGAGCACAACGCGGTCGACGCTGCCGGGCTCCTCGACCTGCGGCAGGGTGTCCTGCAGGTCGCCGATGCTCAGCTTCCACGCCGGGTGGGGGCCGCCGAACATGGTTTCAATGTTGCCGCGGGCGACGTCTGCGAACTCTTCACGACGCTCGAAGGAGTGCACGCAACCGTAGTCGCCGACTGCACGCAGCAGGGCGATGGACAGCGCACCGGAGCCAACGCCGGCCTCGACGACGCGCGCGCCGGGGAAGATGTCTGCCTTGACGATGATCTGGGCGGCGTCCTTGGGGTAGACGACGGCCGCGCCGCGCGGCATGGAGAGCACGAAGTCTTTGTAGAGGGGGCGCAGCGCCTGGTAGAGGATGCCGTGGGTGTTGGCGATGACGGTGCCTTCGGGTGCGCCGATGAGGTCGTCGTGCTTGAGGAAGCCCTTGTGGGAGTGGTATTCGCCGCCTTCGGCGAGGGTGATGGTGGTGATGCGGCCGCGTTCGTCGGTAATCTGGACGCGCTCGCCGGGGCGGAAGGGGCCGCGGCGGTTAATTGCGCCGGTGGGGGTGTGGGTGCCGCTGCTCACGGGGTGGTTCTCCTCGGGTGGGTCTGTCTGTGCTGTTCGCGCTTTGCGGCGAACTGCGGACGGAAAAAGTCCTTTTCTATTTTAGCGGAGTCTGCAAATCGGCTGTGGCGCATTACCCCGCGGGCGTGATAATGCGGTAGCACGGATGGAGCGATGACCACTGAACGGTGAGGGCTACTTATTTTTGGTTAGACTTGAGGAGAATCCGTAGAAATCCTCTGCGGGCAGAAACACCTGAGTGCCCACGAATTATGGGGCAAAGGAAAGAGTATTGTGACTGATTTCAACTCACTGATTGCCGAGTTCGGCAGGCAGGTGCGAGAGAACCTGCGCTTTGGGGAAGGCGAACCGGAGGCTCAGCTGACGAACCCGGTAGCTACCCTTCTGAAGGGTTTTGGCGCTCTGCATTTAATGGAAGTTCAGACCGTCCGTGAAACCTCGCTGAAAACAGCGGGGGGGGGGGCTAGTTTCTGAGGGTCTGGTTCGCCCTGATTACGCCATCATGGTCAATGGTGTTTTGACCGGTTATGTGGAGCTGAAGGCTCCGGGTAAGAACATTGACCCCGCTTCTTTCACCAAGAAGAGCCACGAGTATAAGCAATGGCAGCGTCTGCGGAACCTTCCGAACCTTTTGTACACCAACGGCACCGAGTGGCGTCTTTATCGTTATGGTAAGCCTGTACCGACAGGCTCTGAGAAAAACGATAACGCAGTAAACGTAAATGCTGGTTCATTCATTATCAAGAAAAAGCGTGCTCTATTTCCTGAAAAAATTACATGGAGTGCTCCGGCCAATCTGGCTACCCTTTTCCTGAATTTCTTGAGCTGGGTACCGGCTCCTATCACAAGTGCTGACCGACTGGTGGAAACCTTAGCGCCCCTGGCAGCACTGCTACGTGAGGAGATGCTGGTGAGTCTCAAGGCGCAGGAGAAAATGGATAGGTCGAAACGCACCAAGGCGGAGAAGAAGGGCGAGGAGGACCTTCTAATCCCGTCTAAGTTGGTAGGTCTACGTGATGACTGGCGTGATACCCTCGCCCCCGGCACGAGCAACGAGGAGTTCGCAGATAGCTTTGCTCAGACGGTGGTGTTCTCGCTGGTGGTTGCTCTCTCAGAGAACCTCGACCTCAACCTCGATACCTTCTCATCGATGATTCGTCGTCTGCGCTCTCAGCACGGTCTGCTGGGTAATGCGCTGGGT
>ERZ1674170.50-NODE-50-length-22461-cov-10.187762_pt1 | contig 22461 bp, 20 predicted proteins | sample MGYA00581300_ERZ1674170 | MGnify/ENA primary metagenome ERZ1674170 (study PRJEB41354, sample SAMEA4873325) | human saliva metagenome | biome: human-associated habitat [ENVO:00009003]; feature: mouth environment [ENVO:08000002]; material: saliva material... | reverse complement strand
CACTCCATAGTCATTTATTTTGCCGAGCATTGCGCTCCTTCACGTCTCGCTGCCCACCGGCAGCTCACTGACATCTACGCACACTCTAGCGTGGGACCTGCCTCTCCCCTGCCACGAGGCCGGGGCTGAGTTCACGGATGAGCGCGGTCCCGGCCCGTGCCTCGTTGTCAGCGATCTTTCTATCGGTGTCCGAAGAGTCCCTTGACACCACTGGTGACACCCGATGCTGCACTCACCACGCCAACCGCAGCGATCCCAACTCTCCCTTGGAAAGCCGCATCGACAGCCCCCACGATGCCTTGTTCCTGTTCAACAGAGTTCGCTGTCGTAATGCCCTGCTTCCACATCTCGGCATCAATTCCGGGAGGAGGAAGCTCGCGCAGGTGCTTCTTCAGTCGAGAAGACTGCGACTGAAGCGACATAAAAGTCAAGCCGCTCGAGACAACGCCACCAATGACGGGGAGCACCTTCGAGAATCCCTGAGTGAAGGCTTTCTTGGTGAGATTGACGCCGATATATTGGAGGGTCTTTTTGACAGCACGATACCACGAGGTCTTCATCAGGAGCTGCTTGGTCACTTGCTTTTTGACTGTGTCCATCACGGTCGAACTAGCGAAAGAGGAAAGAGACATAGCTGCCTCTTCAACGTCGAGCATCACGCCAAAGAAAATGGCAATGATACTGATCGTCTCGTCGTCTGCCTCTTCCTTCGCGCTGAGTAGCTCGGACCACCCGTAGAGGTATGCAAGCTTCTGCACGATCCTGAAGGCATGCACATAGTACTGCGTAATGTCGGCCGGGATCGTCCCAAGCATCGCAAATCCTCCGGGGATACCCGCTGCGAAGGACATTGCTGCGGACTTGTTTGTCTCGTAGGAGATAGCTTGCTCAGCCAGCCTATCGAGTTCAGCTAGCGGGATACCAGCGAACGCAGGGTTGGTATTGATCGCCCTCCGAATCACCTCTTCGGGCACGCCACGCTCACGCAATTCCTGGCGCAAGAACTCATCGCGGTTAATCCGCACACCCGGGAATCGAACAACCTTCTTGAGAAAGTCGAGTCCGTGCTGTTCCGCCGACGAGGCCTGCTCAGCGGTGATTCCACGCAGCTCGCCGTCCACTCCATAGTCATTTATTTTGCCGAGCATTGCGCTCCTTCACGTCTCGCTGCCCGCCGACAGCTCGCTGACATCTACGCACACTCTAGCGTGGGACCTGCCTCGCCTCATGCACGAGGCCGGGGCTGAGTTCACGGATGAGCGCGCCTCAGCCCCGGCCTCGTGAGTGAGCGGTTAATTCTTACGCCCGAACAGGCCCTTCATACCCCCAGCGATGGCGGAGGCCGCGCTCGTCGCACCATCGGCGATGGCGGAAGCAGCGCTCGTCGCACCTCCGGCGATGGCGGAAGCAGCGCTCGTCGCACCGTCGGCGACGACCTTGGTCGTGCTTTCGAGCACACGCTGCGCGCTGTCCAGCACGCCCTGTTCCTGGTCCTTGGAGGTCGCTTCGCTGACTGTCTGCTTCCAGACCTCGGCGTCGACTCCAGGAGGCGGCAGCTCGCGCAGGTGCCCCTTGAGACGGGTGGACTGGGACTGGAGCGACACGAAAGTCATGCCGCCCGACACAACACCGCCGATGACTGGAATAACCTTGGAGACACCCTGGGCAAAGCTCTTCTTCGTGAGGTTGATGCCGATGAAGCGCAAGCATTGCTTCATGACCGGGTACCACGAGGTCTTCGTAAGTGCCTGCTTGGTCAGCTGCTTCTGGAACGCGGGCATCGCGACCGAGCGCGCGAACACTGTCAGCGACTGGGCCGCGCCGCCAACGCCGAGCATGACGCCGAAGAACATCGCTAGGACACCGATCGTCTCGTCATCGACCTCATCCATGTCACTGAGGAGCTCGCGCCATCCGTACAGGTAGGCGAGCTTCTGCATGATCCTGAAGGCGTGTACGTAATACTGGGTCAGGTCCGCGGGGATCGTGCCGAGCATCGCGAAGCCACCGGGGATACCAGCCGCGAAGGACATCGCCGCGGACTTGTTCGTCTCGAAGGAGATGACACCGTCCGCAAGTTTGTCGAGATCAGTCAGACAGACACCGGCCAGCACAGGGTTCGAGTCGAGCGCGCTCGCAATCGCCTCGTCACTCATATGAAGTTTGCGCAGCTCCTGGCGAAGGAACTCATCCCTCGTGATACGCACGCCACGGATGCGCACGACCTTCTTGAGGAATTCAATCGCGTACTTTTCTGCCTCTGAGTCCTGCTGGGCGATCGTTTCGCGCAACTCATCGACACCCTCGGTTACTTCGTCCGTGAGTTCCACTTCGCCGCTCGTGTCGAGCACGATCTCCCGGCCGTCTTCTTCGAATTCACCGTTGACGCCAAGCTCGTCGATGTTTTCGCTCATCTTGTTCCTTTACATAGCGTTGTTGCCTCAACACAGAGGCGAATAGTCAACAACTATAACCTACTTTTTTCGCAATCTGACGCCCATGACACACCGTCATTTTGCTCGGGTGCAAGAACATCAGAAACGGGCCTACTCTAGTCTCATGTGGTTACTCGCCGCCTGCTTGTCCGCCCTGTTCGCGGGGCTGACGGCGGTCCTCGCGAAAGCTGGAGTGGCGACGACGAGTTCCACAGTAGCGACGGCCCTACGAACGGTCGTCGTCGCGGCAGGAGCGTGGGGCATGGCCGCCCTGGTCGGATCGGCGTCGTCCCTCGGCACCATCGACGGGCGGTCGCTCCTGTTTCTCATCCTGTCGGGCCTGGCCACCGGGGCCTCGTGGCTGTGCTACTTCGCGGCCCTCGCGCGGGGCGACGTATCCCGCGTGGCCCCCATCGACAAGCTGTCGACGGTCCTGGCGATCCTCCTGGCCCTGATCCTGCTGGGTGAACCTGTGAACGCCTGGGGTGTTGTCGGGATCGTTGTGATCACGGCGGGGACCCTGCTCATGGTCGACCCCGACGACCTTTCTGGGCTGCCGCTCGCCCTGCGCCGGGGCGGTAGTTGGCTCACGTACGCGCTCGCGTCCGCGCTGTTCGCCGCGTTAACGTCGATCTTGGGCAAGGTCGGTATCTCCGGGGTCGATCCGACGCTGGGAACTGCGGTACGCACGCTCGTTGTGCTGGCCATGGCGTGGGTGATCGTGGCCTGGCAGAGGCGTATTCGCGAGGTGCGGTCGATCCCCGCGCGCGAGCTGGCCTTTATCGTCTCGTCGGGTGCCGCGACATGCGCGTCGTGGTTGGCGTACTATCACGCGCTGAAAGACGGGCCCGCATCGGTCATCGTCCCCATCGACAAGCTGTCGATTCTCGTCACCGTTGCCTTCTCGGCAGCCGTGTTTCACGAGCGTTTCACGGGGCGATACCTGGCAGGCCTCACCCTCATGTGCGCGGGCACGGCAGCCATGGTGGCGGCGTAGGGCCCATTGCGCGCAGCACCGCTCCACAACCCACCTCATGTAGAGAGGGCACAGTCCGGATCCGCCTGTGACTAGTGGCCTTGTTTTTCTTCCCAGGTGTCGGTGTTGTTGATGACTAGGTGGGACAGGGGGAATTTGCCGGTTGTTTCTGTGGTGGTGACGAGGCCGTTGATGGTTTGCGTTTCTCCGGTGAATGGGTTGGTGGCGGTTCCACTCCACGTGGTGGTGAGAGTGATGTCCCGGTCTTCGTGGGGGTAGGGGCCGTCCAACATGGAGCGCCACCCCTGGGGCGGGGTGTAGTAGTGGCGGATCAGGTTCGGGTCGGTATTCAAATCCATGCCCTCGGACCACACTGATCCTGTGGAGGTGGTGACCAGGTTGGGGGTGCCATCTCCCCAGTTCCATTCGTAGTTCGTGGCTGTCAGCGTGATCGTGATGTCGCGTCCCAGCAGGTTGATGACGTGGGTCTGGGTGGGGGCGGTAACCGCGACAATCGTGGGAATGAACTTATTCGTGTAGGAGACCCCCAGCGGTCGCTTATACAGGCCGGCCCCGTCAGCGTGGATCACGGCTGCGGCCGCATAAAGAATCTCTTCCGTTGTGGGCTGCCGACCGGGATCTTGCTGTTCTTGTTTGTCATTGGTAGGTGGAGGAGAGTCGCACTCATAGTCCGAGGCGATACGACTGTTGGCTTCCTTACCGATGGCTGTGAGGATACATGCCTCCCAATGCCAGCCCATTTTCACCTCAGGAGCAACTGCTGCCTGCGCTGTCTCTTTTGGGCGCTGGTCATCGAGCGCGGATGGATCGCTGGCAGCTGGATTTCCTTCCGATTCATTTTCATCAGTTTTCCAATATCTTGCTCCAGCTTTGTCTCCATCAGCTGTGACGCAGAATCCAAGCTTCGCGTCTGGATTATCTGCACAACCTCCAGTATTGTCGTCGCCCGCCGCTGAAGATATGTTTACACACAAAAGTGCAGTCGCAACAATAGAGGCAAAAGCGAGCGTTGAACGGATTTTATTTATCATTGCTGATATCCCCGTCAGTGACAACCCAGTGTTCGTTCTTCCATGTCATGAATAAGGTGACACTAGACCCGTATTCGCTCTCATCAGTGGATATTTTTTGATTGACGCACGTCACCCCGTTGCTTGTTATGGTTTTGAACTGTACGCCAATAGTGTTGGGCTGTGCTCCCCATTTTTGCTCTGATACAGGCTCGACTTTAACGATCCGTGTGATGCTTGAGTGCATGCCGTAGGTCCAACCGCTCGCGTAAGATTTCTTGACTTTGTCGATATAAGTCTCACGGAAGCCGTCGCCGGACTGAGTGATATCTGCGAATGGTTGTGTATCACCTGTATTCCAGGCATATATGAGAAGTGAGAAGGCGTGTTCGGCGGCGAGTTCTGCTCCTCGTTCGGTGTTTTCTTTGGCTTCTTCGGGTAGTTCGGGTTTGGTGTAGGTGGATGCGGCGTGTTCGGCGGGGCGCACGAGCACGCCGTCGGGTCCGATCTGGTAGCCGCCCGACATGGCTGCTTCGGTGGGACTCGACGCGGATGGTGCGGGCCTGGCGGCGGGCGTCGTGGCTGCGACGGTGGGTTTGTCTCCCCACGCATGCCACCACCCCTCCGCGACGCCGTTGATGTAGACGGCGAAGACTGCCCCAACGACAAGCACAACGTAGGCGGCGCGCATCCCCCAATAGAACGGCTCAACGTGCAACCAGGCCCGCACCCGGGCCTTTACGCCCTTGGGCCGGTTGGCTCTCGCCTCGGCTCGATAGTCGGCCCACCGCTGACGCAGCGTGTACGTGCGCGGCATGGACTCTCGCCGGAACTGCTCCTCGTCCTCCTCAGTCACGGGCCGCTCGGACAACGGTGGAACCATCATGTTCTCTCAACCTCCACGATGAGGTAGCTATCCTCCAGCGCACCCCCACCATCGGAAACGCGCCCTGTTAAGAACACAGGCTACGCCCAGAACCAACACAAAACACTAAGAATGCCCAGTAACCACCACGAAACGTTCTCCCACCCCACGCTCGCGCCGCCACACAACCCCGCCCCGACCTCGTCAAACGCGGATAAGGGAGAACCACAGGGCAGCGAACACAGCTGTCACACATCCCACCAATCGGACACCAACCACCAACCACCGGGGTGCCGACCACCGATCAGAGCAGCTTGTCCAGTGCCTCGCGGATGAGGCGCTCCTCCCCCGAGCCGTTCGTCGGCAGGCGCAGGACGGGAACGCCGTACGCGGCCATGATCGAGTCTTTGCGCGCATCGCGCTGCTGCTGTTGCTCGCTGTTGCCGTGATACTGCCAGCCGTCAACCTCGATGGCGAGGACCAGGCGCCCGGTCACCCGCGAGTACACCCCGAAGTCGAGGGCGCTATCCGTGAACACGAAGGCACGCTGCTCCTCGCTGAGGCGACGCGTGTTCGGCAGCGCGTCCCTGAGGAATACTTCGGTCTGATAGCCGAAACGAGCGTACCTGGGTTCCGCGAGCGCCTCGCGCAGGCATTGGTCGGCAATGTTCTCGGCGGGCGAGCGCCGACGGTCGGCCCACTTGACGTGCGAGTAACGTTCGAGCGACGCGCTGTAGGCGTTATAGAGGACATCGAAAATGGAGACAATGTCGGACTGGACGACGGCGCTCGGGTCGTACATTTCGATGTAATCGAGCAGTGTCCTAATGTTTCGGCTCAGGCGGACGCCGCCGTGCGTGGTGACGACGATGAACCGATATTTGGCGCGCGACACAATGACGTTCGTCATGGCGTCAGAGTCGTAGAACTCGCGCGCGGCGGCTCGGTCGTGCGCGTTGAGGACCGTGGATAGGACCACCGTTCCCGCGCCGCGCCCCTGGAATTTGTGCGCGGTCTCCGCCAGCCATCGGGCGTGTTGGCCTTTCCCGAGGTCCGCGCGGATACGCTGGCGCAGGCCGGTTGCTTGCGCCCGGAACGGGGTCACAACGCCGAGGATGAAGTCGCCGGACTCGTCCTTATCATTCGCCTCGATGCCCTCGCGGATGACCCGCATGTCTTCGAGCTGGGCGATAATCTCGATCTCCCTCTGGGAGAAGAAGCTTCCCCCGCGCGCAGGCCGCCGCGCGTGGTTTCCCGGTGCGGCGTAGACGATCGCGAGCGGATCGGGGGCGTCCTCCGTCGGCACGCGCATCGGGATGAGCTGACCGCCGTAGTACATGCGGTTGCAGAATTCGATGATTGCGGGGTGGCAGCGGTAGTGTTCCTTGAGCAGGGTGCTGGGAACTTGTTCAGATTCGGTCATAGCCTTGACGGAATCGAGCAGCGATACCGAGCGCACATCAAATCGTTTCGCGGGCGGTTGCCGTTTGCTGTCGTTCCAGCCCTGGAAGATCGGCCCGATCTGCCGCGCGTCGCCGACAATGACGGCGTTGCGAGCCTTACTCAGCGCTGCCATTCCCTCTGGGAGCAGGACCTGCGACGATTCGTCGATGATGATCCAGTCGAGCAGGGTGTCCTCGGCCAGGTTGTGACGGATCGAAAAGCAGGTGGATGCGATCACCGGGTAGGTGCGCAGGAGGATGTCCGTCTGCCGGTTGAGCCACTGATTGGGGCTCAGACGGCTCGGGTGTTCGCGCTCGAAACGGTCCCGGAGGGCGGCGTCCAAAGCCTCGCGGGAACGGCGACGGTATTGCGCACTCACCTCGACGAGGCCGTGGCTGGCCGCGCGCGCCTCCGCTTCCTCGATGCGGCGGCTGAGTTCGCGTTCGCGGGCCTGATAGAAAGCGAGTTGAAGCGCCGACTGAACATCCGGGTCCTCCAGGTCAATGCCCTTCAACGATCCGTAGGCGAAGTAGCGGCGCACCCGCTCGATGAAGCCCCGAGGGCTGCGCCCAGGCCTCGGCGCGCAGCGGGCGAGGGCAAGCAGGTCAGCGATTGTCTCGGAGCTGCGCCGCACGACGGCCAGATGCGAAATTTCCGCGAGCGGGCGGCGATTTTCCTTCACTTTCTCTTCGAAGAGGAAGCGCTCACGCTGGGTCGCGGTCAGCCGTGCTCGGATCTGCGGGATGTCGCGCGCGTCCTCCCACAGGGCGACGAGTCGCCCCTCCTCAGCCCGCAGCGCGGTCTCGTTAGCACGGGCGGATGCACCCGACGAGGCGGTGGACGCTTTCTTGGCCCAGGCCTCGCGCCGCTGCTCGAGGATCCCCTCACGCTGGTGGAATTCCTTGACGCGCTCAGCTTTTCCGAGGCTGGCCACCAGGAATCCGTAGCCTTCCTCTGTCAGCTTGTCGATGACGTTATCCACCGCGGAGTTGGCACCCGCGACGACGCCGACGGTCTTGCCCTGCGCGATGAGGGAGGCGATCAGGTTGAGGATCGTCTGCGTCTTGCCCGTGCCGGGAGGGCCATCGATGATCGAGATCTGGTGGGTGAGCGCGGCGCGAATCGCGTTGCGCTGATCGATGTTGGAGTGGAAGGGCATGGCGAGATGGTCACTCGCCCCCGTCGTCGCGGACGTCGAGCCCGCGAGGAACGCTTCGAGGGCGGAGCCTCGCGGCGCTTGCGGGAGCCGCTCCCAGACGTTTGCGAGAATGGCCGACGGCGCAGACGCACCCTCACCCACCCACCGGGGATAGCGCTCGCTCGTGTCCAATGTCGCCCCGGCCCGTCGAGCCTGCGCGCGGACTTCCTCGCGCACGTAGTCGAGGATGGAGGCGTTCTTACGTTGCTCCGGCGTCGCGAACGACGCCCTCACCTCGTCGCTTCCGTAGCGCCGAAGCGCGAGCGTGCCGTCAGCTTTGCGGTACGCCAGCGTGTAGCGCGGATTGCGCGGGTGGCCCGCGCGGCGGAGCGTCCAGATGATCTCGACGTTGTTCCAGCGCTGCCCGCACACCCGGATCTCATCGAGGGTGTCGACCTTGCGGCGCTCAACCTGATCGTAGAGGCGTACCCGATCCTCGCCGTATGGATACTGTTTGCCGTTAGTGTAGGTAACGACGACGCGATTCCCGTCGGGGCGCACCTTCGCGACTTTCCAGGTGTGGTCCTGCCAGTTCGGCGCGTCCTTATCGCGAATCAGGACATGCATCGTGCGCGGATCGACGGCTTCCATACCCCTCCCCCCATGAGTCTTACACCCAGGATAGGCGACTGATTGGACGTGGGGTCGATTGGTGGGCACGTGCAGTCCGGCGGGACGCAGATGTGCATGGCCCTTCGTATCGTGCCGCTATGGGTATGTCACTTGTTTTTCTCCTGGTTGGACTGGTCGTGGGCGCTCTGCTCGGGTACGTGGGGGCGGTGGCGCGCCGGGCGTCACAGCCGGGCGATGATGTGGTCGCCTTGCGCGCGCAGGTCGCCCGGTGGCAGGCGCGCGCGGAGGAACTCTCGCGTCACGTTGAATCTGCCGAGGCTCGCTCCCAGGGCGACGCATCTGTCCTGCAGGCGCTCGCCCCGGTTCGCGCCCAGCTTGAGCAGATGACGCAGCGCGTCGATCAGATGGAACAGACGCGGGCGCGCCAGCACGGTGCCCTAGCCGAGCAGCTGCGCGAGTACGCCCAGCGCGAGGCCGAGCTGGCCCGCACAACCGCCTCCCTGGAGGGCGCGCTACGCTCGCGCAGTGCGCGCGGCACGTGGGGCGAGGTCGAGCTGGCCCGCATCCTCGAGGCCGCGGGGATGATGCCGCACGTCGACTTCGCGGAGCAGCGCTCGGTTGGCTCGCTCACTCAGGGACGAGGCCTGGGCTCGGAGAGTGCATCGGGTGACCGCGGCCGTCCCGACGTAACGATTCACCTGCCCGGGCAGGGTTTCCTGGCACTCGACGCGAAGGCTCCGATGGACGCGTACCTGAGGGCCTGCGGCATCGAGGAGAGCGGTGAGATGGCGGAGGCCCGCCGCCGCTCGGAGTTGGCGGCGCACGCGAAGGCCTTGCGTTCTCACGTCGAGGCGTTGGCGTCGCGCGACTACGCGCGTTTGCTCGACTCTTCCCCCGAGCTGGTCATCCTGTTCGTCCCCTCCGAGGCTGCGCTGTCGGCGGCGCTGCGCGCGGACGCGTTGCTCCTGGATGACGCGATGGCACGCGGGGTGGCCCTGTGCTCCCCCGTCACGCTGCTGGCGGTTGCGCGCACGTGCGCGACGGCGTGGGCGCGCACGAACATCAACGAACAAGCGGACCAGATCATCGCTCTGGGCCGCGACTTGTACGAGCGGCTCGGCGTCGTCGCGGGACACATGGAGAACCTGGGCAAGAGCTTGGCGCGCAGCGTGGACTACTACAACAAGGCTGTCTCCTCCATGGAGAACCGGCTCTTGTCCCGGGCGCGCTCCGTGAGCGCCCTCGAGGCAGCGTCGAAGAAGACCATGACAGCCCCTGAGATAGAATCGGATGCTGCCCAGGTCCGCTCCTTCACGAAGCCGGAGCTGACGGACCAGTAAGCGTGTCGGCGATACCATCCAGCTGTGCGCGGATCTCCTCGAAGGGCCGGTCCAGGTCGAGTGTCGTCGCGCTGATTCGGTTGCCGCTCATGCGATAGTTGAAGTCGGGCTGGACCTCCTCGTCGGTCGCAGCGTAGAGGAGCATGCCCGACACCTCGACGCTCTTCCCCGCGCGCTCGAACGCAATCTGTTTGTTCTTCACGTACGCGAAGATCTGGTACAGGTTCCCCGAATGCACGGTCTTCTTGTCGAAGTTGCGCTGCATCGTAGACGTGTAGTACTTCGCGTCGATGATGAGCACGCGGCCGCAAGCGCTCAGCGTAATGTCGGTGCGCATGGTGGGCAGACCCTCCGAGGCCTCGTCGTCCAGCGCCCACTCAATAAAGGAGGCGCTGGCGCGCAGCTGCGGGTGTTCCCTGCGGTAGTACTCGAGGATGAACTTCTCGTAGAGGCGGCTCATGCGCTGCTCGTCGAAGAAATCCATCATGCGCGTGGTGCCGTCGCTTTGTGTCTGGAGCAGCCCCTTGACGACGAGCCAGCACACCGCCATGAGCATGCGGTACGTGCGATTGTTGCGGTCGTATCGCATGTTCCAGTCGACGGTGTGCAGGTCAATGTCGCGCACATCCGCGAAGAACACCATGAGCTTCTTCAGGCTCTTCTTGCGTGCTTTGGAGATGTCCGAGCGCACAAGCAGCGCGACAGTCGCCTTGATGATGCGGTTCATCGTCGTGTCGACGCTGAACTCGTCGTAGGAGCACACCAGCTGGCGGCGCAGAATCGCCTGCGATTTCACGGACTCTGTGACCTCGATTTTGCAGCGCAGGGAGGAACGGGCCTCGGTCCGATTCACGTACTCCTGGCCGAGGCCTCGTTTGAGTTGCGCTGACACGCCCCGCTCGAGGATCGCGGCGCACAGCTCAGCCGCATTGTCAAAGTCCTCCGTGGCCACAGAACGGTAGCCCTGCTCGGTGAGCGCCGAGAAGGCGTAGGCGAGCATGTGGAAGATGTTGCGGACGCGAATCACCGCAGCGACCTGCGCAGCCTGTCGGTCCACTCGCGGACCTTACCGGGTTCGTCGAACCAGTATTCCTTGAGCATCGGGATGAGTTCGTACTCCACGATCGAGGCCAGGGCCGCGTCGGTGCAGGTATCGGCGTCCATGTTGCAAAAGTAGCTGTGTCCAATGCAGAATCCTTCGCCGAGCGACTCGTCTTCGGCGATCACGCGGTTGAGGGATTCCACCTCACGGACCAATGCCTCGAACCGCGGATTAACGAGGCCGACGCGGTAGGCGCGGAAGCCCTCGGAGTCGAAGGCGGGACTCAGTTCCACGAAAGCGAAGCGGCGCCGCAGCGCGTAGTCGAGCATGGCGAGGCTTCGGTCCGCCGTGTTCATCATGCCGATGATGTACACGTTGCGGGGCACGTAGAAAAGTTCGCGGGAGTAGAGCAGCTGGAGCTTGTTTTTCGGCCCGCGTTTATCACTCTCAATGAGCATGAACAGCTCACCGAAGATCTTGGAGAGGTTTCCTCGGTTAATCTCGTCGATGATGAAAAAGTAGTCGTTCTCCTCGTCGTCGGCGGCCTTCTTGCAGAAGGAGTAGAAGGCACCCTTGACCAGCTCGAAGCCTTCACCAGAGGGGCGGTATCCCTCGATGAAGTCCTCGTAGGAGTAGCTCTGGTGGAACTGGATCAGCTTGACGCGCGAGGCATCCTTGACGCCCATCATCGAATAGGCGAGGCGCTTGGCTGCGAACGTCTTGCCCACGCCGGGCGCACCCTGCAAGATGATGTTCTTCTTGGCGCGCAGGACGCCCACGGTCGCGCCGTAGCATTTCTCGTCCATGAAGACCTCGTCGAGGAAGTGCCGGGCGGAATACTCGGTTAAAGGCTCCGATGGCACAACACTCTCAGCTGCCTCCGTGCTCTCCTCAAAGAGTGCTTCAACCCCGCCCACGAAATCTGTGTAGTCGCTAACCTCCGTGAGCGTCTTTCGCGCAAACGGCTTGTCTAGGCTCCAGCAGCCTTTTCCGGTCCATCTCACATGACGAAGGTGGGGGAATCTGTCACCATCGCTATCGTAAAAGTATTCTCCAGTGACGATGCCACGCCCGATGATCTCCTTGGTGCCTCGTTTAGCGAAAATGATGTCGCCCGGCTTCATCTCCTTCGTGAACTGCCACGCAGCAAGAATGTCATTCGTCTGTCGTCCGTAGTCAGGGTAGACCTCAAGCATCCGCTCCCTCACTTCTTGCTTGCTGGTGTACACGGACAAATCACCGAGAGCAGCCGAGCCAAGCCCCATGACGCCACGCTCGTAGAACTCTTCCCACATGGACGCGTCCTCACCGGGTGCGTAGAGCCAGTAGCGCACGATCTGCACACCATCGTCGCCAAGAGCCGTCGTCTCCATCATTGCCTCCTTAAGAAGCACAGCCATGAGTACTGGCCATCCATCGTCATGGCCACACCCTACCACCCAGGCGATCGACGACACGATTTACACCTGCACTCACCCAACAGCGAGACCGGGCCACGCCCGCGCGCGACCCGGCCACTGCCTCGAAGAAGATGCGGCCCCTCAGTCAAGGTCCGCCAACACGCCCATGTCACGCGCAGCCTGGCGCAGGCGCTTGTCACGCGTCCACAGCGCTACACCGGGGGTTACGAGAGCACTCGCCAGAAGTGCCACATCGACAGCGCTCAGTCCCCTACCCCACAGCCGCCGCTCCTCAACGAGGTGCCGGACCCCTCGGCCGTCCACGGTACGAACGATCATCAATTTCAGAAAGATCGCCCGATCCCTGAGGTTGCCCAGCGCGAGCTCGGTGATGACACTCTGGTGCACGCACACCTGGTCGCGCTCGAGGAGGTCGGCCAGGACCGGCTCAGTTTGTCGCAGGTGATCGATCCAGATGTTCGTGTCGACGAGGACTCTCATGCACGCTCGTGACTCCGGGGTGCGGCCTCCGCCGCCTGATCACTGCCACCGAGCGCAGCGAGCTGCCGCCCGGTCTCAATGCGAACGAGGAGTTCGACCGCATCCCTGATCAACGCGGATCGTTCACTGATCCCAGTGAGTTCTTCGGCGCGCGCAAGCAACTCGTCGTCAACGTCAATTGTCATCCGCATAGAACCCTCCAGCACCAGGATAGGGCTTGATCTCCATAACGGGCGATGCGCCGTGCAGAGCTTGTCTGCGCGCATTCATTGCCCCCAACAGCAACTCAGTGACACGCCCACACAAGCCGGCCACGGCCTCGTCGTGAAGAAAATTCTCGTGACCTCGTATCACTATTTACCACCCGCCAGTGACACACCTCACTTAACGAGGTCACAGCGTTTTTTCAACCAACAGGATCCGACAAACCACGGAAGAATGGTCGCGGGGAGCAAAACCAGGGCGATCAGCAGGGCACACAAGCTAATCGCGGTGCCTACGATGACACATCACTGACCCGTTGCTTGATCCGCGCATTACCCCAGCGGCCCCCACCTTCGATTCAATGAAAGAGGCTCACATGAGCGACAACAACGAGAACGTTGACCAGGACAAGACCCCCGAGGGTCCCCTCCAGACCGACCACGGCACGACCACCATTGAGGAAAACGTCGTCGCTAAGATCGCCGGCATGGCCGCCCGCCAGGTGCCCGGCGTCTACGGCATGGGCAACGCCGTACGCCGTGCCTTCAGCGCCGTGACCGACCGCATCCCCACCACCCAGACCAACGTCACCGGCGGCATCACCGTCCACAAGGGCGAAACCCAGACCGCCATTGATGTCATCGTCGTCGTCGAGTACGGCTACTCCATCATCAACGTCTGCAACGACATTCGCAGCAACATCATCGACCAGATCGAAGGCACCACCGGCCTGGAGGTTGTTGAGGTCAACATCGACGTCACCGACGTCCACCTGCCCGAGGAGGAAACAACCAACTCCGCCTCAACCGATCTGAAGTAGTCGACCTCGACGCCTGGATCTGAGGAATTCTCATGAAGACAACGCACCTGGCTCTCCTGGTGGGCCTGTTCATGGGGGCCGTTCTCGCGTTCGGTTCCTTCGCCAGCTTCGTCCTCGTTGCCCTGTGCGGCGTCGTCGGATGGGTAGTGGGCCTCTATCTGGAGGGCCAGGTCGATGTCCAACGTATCCTCGATTGGCGAAAGAGGTGACGAGCGTGGCCGCGCCTGATTCCGCAGTCACGCAGTCGAAGCCGTCGCGCGAGAAGGAATCCTCCTTGATGCAGCGCGGCACCACGACTATTCCGGCCAATGTCGTCGCCCGAGTCGCCGCTCAAGCCGCGTTTGAGTTTTCCGCCGTCGGCTCGAACGCAGGTGGAGTCCTCGGGATTGGCTCCCGCCGAAACTTTGGGTCTCGGCCCGAGGCCACGTGCCAACTCTATGGGCAGCGCGCGATCCTCCACCTGGACCTCGGCCTCGTCTTCCCCACCCCCTTGTCCTCCACTATCGAGGACCTGCGCGCGCACGTGAGCGGTCGCGTCGAGAAGCTGTGTGGGGTACGCGTCGCCAAGATGTCCATCGACATTTCGTGGCTCAACCCAAGCAATCATGTCAGGAGGAGCCTGAGATGAGAGCACCCGTACCGGCACTCGTTTATCGCCCGACCCGGAGCGCATCTGCCACCGTATTGGCGCTGCTTCTCCTCATTATCGGGGGACTCGGCACATGGCTGATGGGGTACCGCCTCCTCACGGGGACCTGGCCGCACCGCACCGTCGCCACGCTCAACGCGGTCGGCGCAGTGTCCTTCAGCTCCATCGCAGCACTTATTGCTGCCGGAATCGCGGCTGCATGCGGCCTGTTGATGCTTGTCGCCGCACTGTGGCCTGGCCGCCCCAAGCACGTCGCTTTTCTGCCCGACGATATCCCCGGGCAGACAGCACTTCACCGTTGCGACCTGGCAATCCTCGTGAAGAGGCACGTCGAACAGCTCGCCACGATCCGGTCCGCTTCCGCGGCCGTCCGCAGGTCACGAGTCGACGTTGTCGTCTTCAGCGACGCGGATGACTTAGACGCCGTGCGCGAAGCCGCGTCCGAGAAGACCGACGAGGCCCTGGAGGTTTTCAACCCCGAGGGCATCACCCGCAGCCGCGTCCGCGCCAAGCGCGTGAGCTGAAAGAGAGCAGATTATGCGTTCAGTTTCTGCCGCTCTCAACAGGGTTCTCCTGGCATTCTTCGGGCTGCTTATCGTCTGCGCGTCCGCCTGGTTCCTCGCGTCCGGCCTCGACGCCGGCCACCATCTGCCCGTCATTTCCGTATACCTGGCCGCAGCGCAGGACCAAATCGGGGTAATCCTCTCGCCTCACGCCCACTGGCTCGTGCCGTGCGGCGTTCTGGCGTCCGTTCTCGCCTTCGTTGTCGGTCTGTTCCTGCTCCTCATGCAGGTGCCGCGCAGGCCTGCGAATTCTCCACTCAGGCTCAGCGGCTCCGATGGCGCTCTGCTGGCTACTCTCTCCCCCGATGTTCTGTCGCAGGCGCTGTCCGAGCGCGTTCAGGACCTTCCCGGGGTCGAGCGCTGCACCGTTTTCGTCACCGGTTCTCCGAGCAAGCTCTGGGTTCAAGCGGACACGAGCATCGCACCGGACTGCGAGGTCGAGTGGACCGTGACCGAACTCCGGAAGCTGTTGAACGAGGACGTCGCTACGTCTCTCGGAGCGCCTCCCAAGCAGGTTGATGTCCTCGTACGCCTGGCGCGCTCGGTGAGTTCAACGTCAACATCGAAGGCCGTCACAGGCCAGCCGTCGCCGGCAATCACCGGAACAGACACAGGCGCGTGAGACGTGGGGCAGGGCGAGATCGCCTTGCCCCACATTTGTCGCGGGCAGGGCACCCACATTCACGAGGCCGGGGCTGAGCCTGTCGTCACGATTCGCCCAAAGTGCAGACCACCTCGCTCCAATGAGGCGTTTTTCGCGACTTTTTACCGAGGTGGCCTGATCCACGAGACGACGATCGCGGCCGTCACGAGGAAGAGGGAGAACACCCCCTCCATGACGAACAGGATGAGCTGATTCCGCGCGAGAACCCGCATGACGGCGAGGCGGTTGTCCTCGCCCGTGCGCGCCAGGCGCTCCCCCACGCGGTCGGCCGCGCCGATCCCCACCAGAGTGGACAGGCCTTGGATGGCTTCGAGGAACTGGGCGGACAGACGGGCCCGCATCTCGCGCGAAGCCGACGAGTCGTCGCGGACGAAGCGCTGGAAGAGAGCGATCGAGAGGGGGACGAAGGGGATGCAGGCGACGAGGACGAGCGCGGCGACCGGGTCGATGAGCGCCCCGATGACGACGAGGACGAGGAAGGGCGTGGCGACGGCGCCGATGAGTTCGCCGATGTAGGCCTGCCGGTATTCGACGACGCGTTCGACGGAGTCGGTGAGCAGCGAGATCAGGCGCCCGGTCTCCTCGGCGCCGATTCGCGCGGGCCCCAGGCGGAAGGCGTGCTCGAGCAGGGCCCGCCGTATGCGGCGGGCCTCGCGGCTCCGGGAGGCGTCGGTCTCGCGGCCGAGGGCGAGCCTGGCGAGGCAGACGACGAGGATCCACACCGCCGTCAGGATGATCGAGGACTCGTGAAGTCGGGCGCCGACCAGGTGCGCGGCGAGGACGTCGGCGATGCCGATCAGGGCGAGAGCCGCGGCGCAGGCGCGGATCGAGATGAGGAGGGCTTGACGCGCGATCGCCGGGTTCCCGGGGGCGAAGAAGGCGCGCGCCTCCGGGGAGCGTCCCCGAGCCGTCGCCGCTTCGCCCCCGAGAGGGCCGCGTCCTCGGCGTCTCACCGATGCACCTCGGTCATGATCTTCTCGTAGCCGAGAGGGAGATTCGTGCCGGCGACCGCCGAGGCCTCGTTCATCGGCAGGAGCACGATCCGCTTGTTCTTCACGGCGGGGACCTCGGCCAGAGCCGGGTTCGACAGGAGTTCTTGGAAGGGGACCATGCCCGCTCCCATGAAGTCCTCGACGAAGACGATGTCGGGGGCCGCGCGCACGACGAGTTCGGCGTCGATGGGAGCGGTGGCGGTCAGTCCGGCTTCCTGCGCCGCGTCGGCGCCTCCCGCGCGAATCGCGAGCGCCGGGATGGTGTTCTCGGCGCCCATCGCCCGGCTGCGAAATGAGCGCCCTTCCCCGACGGGGGAACGCATCGAGGAGCCGTCCCCCGTTCGCGGGGACGACTCCTCGATGAGGTTGGAAGGATCAGTCCTCGGCGCCGCGGCGCATCAGCACCGCGCCCGCCGCCAGGCAACCGAGTGCCACCGCGATCATGCCGCCCGCGGTGAAACCGGTGCGCGCGAGATCGGCCTTCCCACGACCCGGCCCCTTCGCGACCTCGGCACCCGGGGAGGGCGTCTGAGTCGTCGAGGACTGAGCGGTCGACGAATCGCCGGGACGCGCGTTCCCGTCGGGCTTCGGCGCGGCGCCATCGGGCAGGTCGACGGCCCTGGCGAGGATGTGCGCCGAGTGGGCGAAACCTTGGTCGCCGGTCGCGGCGTCGTCGATCACGCCGTCTCCGCCGATGGCGACCGTGGCCTTCCCGAGGTAGTCGCCGATGAAGGCGACGGCGCGGCCGAATCGGGAGCGCTCGCCGCGCGAAGCGATCTCCGTCGCCTTGATATCGGCGATTCCTCGAGGATCCGACGCGAACTCGTCGGTCGAGAACACCCACGCGCGCCCGTTCCCGGTCGAGCCGTAGGCGCCGACCACGAGCATCGCCGAACCCGATCCCGGAATCGGGAGGGCGTCGACCGCGTATCCGAACCCGTGGTCCTTCTCGCCTTCGGGGCCGGTGATGATCCTGACGCGCGCCGACGTCGCGCCCGGGTCCTTCGGCGAGATCACGACGTCGTCCAGCTCCTGGCCGATCGCGGCCTTCTCGCCCGCCACGAGCGCGACGCCGCCGGTTCCCTGGTTCGCGAGCAGGCCGCCGTCGAATCCGATGACGAAATCGTCGATCGAATCGCCGGTCACGTCGCCGACGTTCGCCACCGAGGTGCCCGCGCCGAGCCGGTGAGAGGCGTCGAAGGGCATCGTGAGCGCGAAGCCGGCACCGGGGGCTCCGGCCCGGACGCGTGCTCCGGCGGCGGAGCGGTCGCTCGTAGCGTCGGCGGCCCGCCCGTAGACGACCCACGCCTTGCCGGGGATCACGTAGTCGCGCATGTGCTGGAAGTCGGTCACGACGTAGTCCGCGGTGCCGTCGCCGTTCACGTCGCCCACGCGTGTGAAACTGTTGAAGGTGTTTCCCTCCGGCGAATCGATGCGCTGAAGAACGGCCGGGTCGTTCTTCGTGAGGTCGCGCATGTCGACGGGCGCGCCATCGGCCTTGCCGCGGAGGATGAACGCCGCGCCCTGCGGGGTCGCGTTCTTGTCGGCGGAGACGGCCGCGTTCGCGACGATGAAACCGACATCGGCCATGCCGTCGCCGTTCACGTCGCCCACGCGAGTGATGTTGAACGCGCCCGCGCCCACCGACGGAAGATCCACGTACCAGCCGTGCGCCGGATCGAGCTTGTTGAGGTCGACGTCGCGCAGGTGCGAGCCGCCGAAGACGACCCACACGCGAGACATCGTGTGCGAGCCGAAGGCGATATCGTCCACGCCGTCCTTGTTGACGTCGCCCAGGCACGCTACGGAGAACCCGATGTTGGCGTCGGTTGCGGGGTCGGCGGTGCGACGCGGGCCGAGGATCGAGATCGTCTCAGCGGAGGGGAGGGCTTGACCGGCGGTACCGCCCGGGATGATCGAGATCTCGCCGGTGACGTTCAAGATCCAGCCGCGCGTGGGCGTGCTCTCCGCGTAGTACGGATCCCACTTCCATTGGGACCGCACGACGTTGCCCGAGATGATGTCGGGGCGCCCGTCCCCGGTCACATCGCACGCGCCTCGCGCGAGCGAGCCCCCCAGGCCGGACGAGAACTCGCCGAGCCACGACTTCTCGGTCGGGGTGTCGAGCGGGACGAAGGAGGTCTCCTCCTTGCGGGGCTGGGGCTCGGGGATCGGAGCGACGATCTCCTCGTCGTCGCTGTGGGTCTTCTCGCCCTGGCGCGACATGTCGACGGTCCATACGTCGATGCGGCCCTTCGAGTCCGATGTGTAGACGCCCTGCAGAGGGTCGTCTCCTCGGCGCGGAATGATGCCGAGCCCCGCGCCGGGGTCGCTCTCACCGCCCTCGGCGGAGACGAATGTCGCATGGTGCGCGCCGGGGAGATCGAGGATCCCCTGCCCCGCGTTGAAGTCCTGCGTGAACGCCTTCGCGGAGATCGCGAGCGCACCAGGGTGCTCGCCATCCTTCGGGCGGCCGACGAAGAGGGCGCCCGGATACTCCCCGCCGTCGACCCACGCGAGTGACGCGCCGAGCCGTCCGTACAGGGGGCTGCGGAAGAGATAGCCGGTCCGTTTCGCCGATTCGCTCGCATGAACCGGAGCGGATGCCGTGGAGTCGAGGTCGATGACGGTGTCGATCCCCGCTTGAACGACGGCGAAGGCGCCGGCCTCGTTGTTGTGGCCCGGCGCGCCGACGGCGAGATCAGGAGCGCCGTCCGCGTTGATGTCGCCGATCCGGGCGATCGCCGCACCGAATTCAGCGCTTGCTCCCTGCTTCGACGCGCCGACGATACGGGGCGCGCCGTCGAGGCTGCTCGCCGACGCCGGGGCGTAGGCCACCGTGCTCGTCGCGGGAGTGCCGACCGCGAGGTCGGATCCGAAGGCGAGCAGTGCGAGGCCCTTCGAGGTATCGACGTTCCAGGTGGCGGAGGCGATATCGCGCAGCAGGCGGCGCGCGCCGGGCGCGCTCGCGTCGGCGGTTCCAGCACCGGGCGCGCTCGCGTCGTCGGTTCCAGCACCGGGCGCGCTCGCGTCGGATTCGGCGCCGGTCTCGGTCGCGCTCCGCTCCGGGGTTGAGTCGTCGGAGTCGAACAGGTCGGCGACGTCGGGGTCGAGTTCGCCGCCCGAGCCGAGAGGAGGTTCGGGGCCGTCCTCGTTCCACTCGTCGTCGTTGGATCCGGTGGGGGGATCCGAGGGCGGAGCGGGAGGCTTCGGCGTCGTCTCGAAGCGCGCGGTATCGACGATCGTGACCTTATCGGCCGTGCCGACCGCGAGGAACGGGCTGTCCGGGCTTCCCGCGATCGCGAGCACATCGGCGTCGGGGTCGATCACGGCCAGGAGTCGAGGGGCCGCGGAGTCGGAGGAGTACAGGTAGACCGCGCGCTCGCCGGCGACGGCGACGTGGGGCGCGCCCTTGATGGAGACGCAGGTGACGGCATTGCCGAATGCGTTCTCACCGGCCGGGGCCGCGGTGGTGAGGAGGTTGCGCTGTTCGCTCAGCGAGATCTCGACCTCGTCGCTCGGATCACCGTAGGGGATGTAGGGGAGGACGTGGAGGCCCGTGCGATTCGCGAAGATCATGTCGGCCAGACTATCGCCGGTGATATCGCAGGATACGGGAGTCGTCGCGCCCGCGTCCTTGTACGTGAGGCGATCCGTCTTGCGAATGATGTCGCCGTAGCGCGACTCGTAGATCCAGGAGAATCGCAGCGAGTCCGAATCAGCTCCGCTGGCACGGCGTTCCCCGTGCTCGGTCGTCGACGTCGGGTTCGCCGGTTCGGAACCGGACGCCGGACTCGTCGCGACGGCTGCGAACGTCGGGCTCGCAGTGCCGAGCGCGAGCGATGCCATGGCGATTCCTGAGAGTGTTCGTGAAAGTGTCTTCACCTCGGCCCTTTCGTAAATTTATGCAAGCCTAACCTTAGATGTGGCGGGTGATTCTTGGGAAGAAGATGAAGCGGACGACACACGGAGCGAGGGATCGAGGACGCAGCGCTGGGCTCGCTGATCGGAGATGCTGGTCGAGCAGGTGATGGGCGATCGGTTTCCACAGGCCGAGTGGGGTCTGCGATGCTTGCGGAAGCGGATCCGGCCGGCCGGCGCGTCGCAGAGTTCTCGCTCCGAGGCGCGGCAGGGGCGCAGGCCCGGCCCTCAGCGGGGATTCGACGGAAGAGCGACGCCCCACGGCCGACGACGAATCGAACGCACGGAGAGGACCGATCATGGAACGCACGACGCTGGGCACGACCGGCATCTCGATCCAGAGGCTCTGGCTCGGCGGGATGAGCTTCGGGAAGGTCTTCCCCGCTTCCACTAGTGGATGGTCCGCGTGGACGAGACCGAGGCGATCATCACCCGCGCCCTCGAACTCGGCGTGAACTTCATCGACACGGCGAACACCTACGCGCACGGCACGAACGAGGAGTACATCGGCGAAGCCCTCCGTCGCCTCGCCGTGCCGCGCGAGGACGTCGTCCTCGCCTCGAAGGCCTACTTCAACGAGGGACATCTGTCGAGGGGGCGATCGAGCGGGAGATCGAGGGGACCTTGACGCGCCTCGGCGTCGACTACCTCAACCTCTACATCATCCACCGCTTCGACCTCTACATCATCCACCGCTTCGACTACTCGACTCCCATGGCCGAGACGATGGAGGCGCTCGACAGGCTCGTCCGCGACGGTCGTGCGCGGGCGCTCGGCGCCTCCGCGATGTACGGCTACCAGCTCCACAACCTCCAGCGGGTCGCCGACGAGAACGGATGGACGCGCTTATCGAGCCTGCAGAACCACTACAACCTGCTCTACCGCGAGGACGAGCGCGAGCTCATCCCGGTCGTGCGCCAGTACGGCATGAGCCTCACGCCGTACAGCCCGCTCGCCTCGGGCCACCTCACAAGATCGACCTGGGACTCCGACTCGGTCCGTTCGACGACGGACGGGACGATGCGCCAGAAGTACGATCGCGATCGGGAGATCGACATGCCGATCGTCGTGCTCGAAGCCTTCGAGGGTCGACGACGCCGTCCGCGCGTTCTCGCTAGAGCTCTCGGCCGAGGAGGTCGCCTTCCTCGAGGAGCCCTACGTCGCCCACGACCTCGTCGGACCGCTCGCGCGCCCGAGCGAGAAGGCGCTCGCGGGGACGGTCGTTCCGCAACAGCCGGGACAGAAGAACGCATGACGACGAGGGCACAGTCGGCCGCCGGGAATGAGGGCGAGGACTACCTCGCCTCGATTCCGCCGACCGCGCGCCCTCGTTTGGACACCGCACGCCCTCGTTTGGACACCGCACGCCCCGCCCTCACGGGCCTGACGCTCGCAGACCACGCGAACTGCGCGCTTAGGCAACTCGGGACCGAACCTTCCCGGGCACACTCCGATTCTCCTTCGCGAGACTCGGAACAAACCCCAGGACGCTTCAGAACGAGTAGCCACCGCTCGTGAGCGCGTGGTCATCAGCTTGGCTGAATGTTGATGCCGCGCAGCCAGTCGAAGAATCCCATTTGCCTCACCTTTCACAGATAAGATCAGATCGATGACCGGGGAAGAAACGTGTGCCCGATTAGAGACAATGGAGCAAACCCATGACCAGGAAGTCAGTAAAATCATCGGGCAACAAAACCCGAGAGAAGAAGAAATCTTGGCGCAGTTGGATCTCCGCATCTGAGGCAATTTCGCTAGTTTCAGTCATCATCGCCGTAGCGGCACTTGGCTTGGTGGTGTCAATGGGTGGTAGCAATGAGTTGGTTGAATGCTTCTGTGGGGGTGCG
>ERZ1674170.49-NODE-49-length-22671-cov-6.537805_pt1 | contig 22671 bp, 18 predicted proteins | sample MGYA00581300_ERZ1674170 | MGnify/ENA primary metagenome ERZ1674170 (study PRJEB41354, sample SAMEA4873325) | human saliva metagenome | biome: human-associated habitat [ENVO:00009003]; feature: mouth environment [ENVO:08000002]; material: saliva material... | reverse complement strand
TAAAAAAACTATTTGCGTGGTTTCGGCAGGAGGGGGTCACTTCCCTCTCGACAGTCAGCGAGCTCAGACTGAATTCCTATCTGCTCTGGCTCGAGCGGGAGGGCTTTTCGGCGGCGACCATTAACCGCGCGGCGGCTTCGATCCGCGCTTTTTTTGCGTATGAGACGGCGGGCGGCCGCTATCTCACCTCCCCGGCGGAGGGACTGCGCTGCATGCGACAGGAACACCGGGATCCCTATATTCTCGAGGAGGAGGAGATTCAGAGCTTTCTCCGCGAGACCGAGGGGAGCAGCGCGAAGCAGCTCCGCGACCGCGCGATGCTCGGGCTTCTCTGCGCGACGGGGCTCCGGGTCTCCGAGCTCATCTCGCTGAAGACCGGCGATGTGGATGTACAGCTCGGCTATGTGCGGCAGCAGTCGAGAGGGCGGGAGCGCGTGGTCTCGTTTGACGAGGAGCTTCGGCAGGCGCTCTGTCTGTACCTCGAGTCCGGGCGGCCGTTACTTTTAAAGACCGCGGAAGAAGAGCATCTCTTTTTTAACCTGAGCGGCGGCGCGCTGAGCCGCCAGGGCGTCTGGAAGATGATACGCGCCTACGGACAGAAGGCGGGCATTGCGGGCGAGGTGACGCCCCAGTCCTTAAAGAACAGCTATGCCGTGCACCGCATGCTCCGCGAGAGTCGCGCGGCAAAGCAGAGAGCCGTGAGAGCGCGGAGCGGGAGCAAGCGATGAAATTTGAACTGCACAGTGAGTTTCAGCCGACGGGCGACCAGCCGAAGGCCATACAGGAACTGGTCGGCGGGTTTCGCGCGGGCAATCAGTTCGAGACCCTGGTCGGCGTGACGGGCTCGGGCAAGACCTTTACGATGGCGAATGTGATTCAAGAGCTGCAGAAGCCGACACTCATCATCTCCCACAACAAGACGCTCGCGGCGCAGCTCTACAGCGAGATGAAGGAGTTCTTCCCGAACAACGCGGTCGAGTACTTTGTCTCCTACTACGACTACTACCAGCCGGAGGCCTATGTGCCGCAGACCGACACCTACATCGAGAAGGACGCCGCGACGAATGAGGAGATAGACCGGCTGCGGAATTCGGCGACGAGTGCGCTCCTCGAGCGGGAGGATGTGATCGTGGTCGCGAGTGTCTCCTGTATTTACGGCCTCGGCAGCCCGACCGACTATAAGAACATGATGGTAAGTCTCCGCCCGGGACAGGAGAAGGACAGGGATGAGGTCATTGCGGAGCTCATCAACATCCAGTACAACCGGAGCGACCTCGACTTTCACCGCGGCACCTTCCGCGTGCGCGGCGATGTAATCGAGATTTTTCCGGCGGATCAGGACAAGCTCGCCTACCGGATCGAGTTTTTCGGCGATGAGATCGACAAGATCACCGAGACGGATGTGCTGACCGGCAATCCGCTCGCGGAAGTCCTGCACATTTCGATTTACCCGGCGAACCACTATGTGGTGCCGCGCGAAAAAATCGAGCGGGCGGCGCGGGAGATTCTCGCCGAGTGCGAGGACTATGTGAAGCTCTTAAAGAGCGAGGATAAGCTCCTCGAGGCGCAGCGCATTGAAGAGCGGACACACTACGATGTCGAGATGCTCCGGGAAACCGGTTTTTGCTCCGGCATTGAGAACTACACGCGCTTTCTGACCGAACAGAAGCCGGGCGAGCCGCCGTTTACGCTGATTGACTATTTCCCGAAGGACTTTCTCACGATTGTCGACGAGAGCCATATCACGATTCCGCAGATCGGCGGCATGTTCAACGGCAACTTTGCGCGAAAGTCGACGCTTGTGAAGTACGGCTTCCGTCTGCCGAGCTCCATGGACAACCGCCCGCTGAACTTTGCGGAGTTCGAGGAGCGCATGAACCAGATGCTCTTTGTCTCGGCGACGCCGAACCGCTACGAGGCGGAGCATGAGCTGCTCCGCGCCGAGCAGCTGATACGCCCGACCGGTCTTCTGGACCCGGAGATCTCGGTGCGCCCGGTCGAGGGACAGATTGACGACTTGCTCTGCGAGATCAACAAAGAGATCGAGAAGAAAAATAAGATTCTGGTCACGACGCTCACGAAGCGCATGGCGGAGGACTTAACGACCTATCTCCGGGAGGTCGGCATCCGCGTCCGCTATCTGCACTCGGACATCGATACCCTGGAGCGCGCGCAGATTATCCGCGCGATGCGCCTCGACGAGTTCGATGTGCTGGTCGGCATTAACCTGCTCCGCGAGGGTCTGGACATCCCGGAGATTTCGCTGGTCGCGATTCTTGACGCCGACAAGGAGGGGTTCCTTCGCTCGGAGACCTCGCTCGTGCAGACCATAGGCCGCGCGGCGCGAAATGCCGAGGGCCGTGTGATTATGTACGCCGATAACATGACGGACTCGATGCGACGGGCGATCTCGGAGACGGAGCGCCGCCGCGCGATACAGGAGGCCTACAACAAGGCGCACGGCATCACGCCGACCACGATCAAAAAGGCGGTTCGCGATGTGATTATGCTGACCAAGGCGGTCATTGCGGATGAGAAGACCTGGGAGAAAGACCCGGAGTCGATGAGCGACGCCGAGCTTCGCCGCCTCTCGAAGGAACTCGAGAAGAAGATGCGGCAGGCCGCGGCCGAACTGAACTTCGAGGAGGCCGCGCGACTCCGCGACCGCATGGGAGAGGTGCTGCGCCTTCGGAGCGACCCCGAGAGCCGCGAGAAGGCGGCGGAAGTGCAGCGCGCCGCCCTGGTGCGCTACGAGAAACCGGCGGAACACAAGCGGAACAAGCGGGAATAAAAGATGGCCTTGCTCTCCGGCGCAAAACAAGGTATAGTAGTAGGGTACTTTGTGTTTGTAGCGCAGCTGGATAGCGCGTCAGACTCCGACTCTGAAGGTCGCGGGTTCGAATCCCGCCAGACACAGACCTGAGAGAAGCCCCGAACCGGGCTTCTCTTTTTTTGCGATACAAGTCATCATGTCGCGCTGCGCCGTTTGGAAACCGTATGTTTCGAGAGGAAGGTGATAGGCGCAGAGCTTACCTTCCCGGGACAAACTTTGCGGAAAGGCGGGACGGAAGATGACGCGGGCAGTGCAAGATAGCAGACGGCGCGGGGCGGCCTTGCCGCCGCCGATTGCGATACAAGTCATCATGTCGCGCTGCGCCGTTTGGAAACCGCATGTTTCGAGAGAAAGGTGATAGGCGCAGAGCTTACCTTCCCGGGACAAACTTTGCGGAAAGGCGGGACGGAAGATGACGCGGCAGTGCAAGATGGCAGACGGTGCGGGAGCGGCCTTGCCGCCGCAAACGATTGCGATACAAGACATTTTCGCCGTGTACGGTTTTCTGGCAACGGTAGGTTGGGAGAAGAAGGCCGGGAGGCACGGAAGCTCTTTTCCTGTGACAGGTCTTGCGGGAAAGGCGGGACGGAAGATGACGTGGGCAGTGTAATACAGCAGGCGATACGTGGGCGGACTTGCCGCCGCAAATGATTGCGATACAAGGTTTGGCTTTGGACGCACAGAGGCCTGATGAGAGAGGAAGAGGATGCGCTTTTTCGCGGAGGCGCGAGCGGCAGAGAGCTGAAAAGGGAAGTTTGCGGCGGAGCGGCGGGTCGAAAATTGCGGACTGGAGTCTGTTTTGGAATCATGGTAAAATAGGTGAATTACAACGGAGGTCAAACGAGTGCGATACGAAAAAGATAGAAAGATATTTGGGGTCGATGAGCTCACACTGCAGCGTTTCGGGCGTTTTCTCCTGCTGCCGCTTGCGGCGCTCATCCTGATTCTCGTGATTCTCGCGCTGGATCACAAAAAGACGGCAAAGCCGAAGGCGGAAAAGGCCGGGAAGAGCGGCTACGACTATGCGGCCGCCGCGCCCGAGAAGTGCACGGACGACGCAATCAACACGCTCGTGCAGGACTACCTGACCGCGCGCTCCCAGGGCGACGCGGAGGAGCTGTACCGCGTCTTCGGCATGAGCGGGCAGGAACTGCCGACCGCGCTGCAGGAGCAGATGGCGGCGGAGAAGAAGCTCTACGACGCGTTCGAGAACACAATCACCTATGTGATTCCGGGCGTCGAGACGGGAAGCTACATCGCCTACATCGAGAGCCAGGCGTGGTTTAAAAAGATTCAGACGCCGGCGCCTGTGCTGCTGCGCGCTTACATTGTGAGCACCGGCGACGGGCTGCAGATGAAGCCGGACGAGTCGCTGACGGAGGCGGAGCGGGCGGCCATCAAGGCGGCCGAGGGCAGCGAGGCGGTCAAGAAGATGAACAATGACTACCGGACGGCGCTCGCAAAGGCGATTGTGAGCGACGCAAAACTCGGTTCACTCTACCAGAAACTCCGCGCGGGCGGCAGCGCGGCCGCGGCCGCGGAGGAGGCGACCGAGGAGAGCACGGAGGCGGTGACCGATGCAGTCATCGAAATTCCGGGCACGAGCGAGGCGGAGACGAGCGCGGCAGCGACGACAGCAGAGACCACAGCGGCGACAGCGACCACGGCGGCTTCGGAAGGGACGGAAGGCTGATGGAGTTAAAAGATTTTTACTACGAGTTGCCGGAGGAGCTGATTGCGCAGGATCCGCTCGAGGACAGAGCTTCCTCGCGGCTCATGGTGTTGCACCGGGAGAGCGGCGAGATTGAGCACAGACATTTCCGGGACATTACAGAGTACCTGAAGCCCGGCGACTGCCTGGTCTTGAACGACACAAAGGTAATTCCGGCGCGCCTCATCGGCGAGAAGGTCGGCACCGGCGCGAAAATCGAAGTGCTGCTCCTCACACGAAAAGAGGACAGAACCTGGGAGACTCTCGTAAAGCCCGGCAGAAAGTGCCCGATCGGCACGAAGATCAGCTTCGGCGAGGGGAAACTCATCGGCGAAATTGTGGGGCAGACCGAGGACGGCAACCGCTTTGTGCGCTTCTCCTACGAGGGCGTCTTTGAGGAGATTCTCGACGAGCTCGGACAGATGCCTCTGCCGCCCTACATTCACCATCAGTTAAAGGACAAGAACCGCTACCAGACGGTCTATGCGGCGCACGAGGGCAGTGCGGCGGCGCCGACCGCGGGGCTTCACTTCACGGAGGCTCTCTTAAAGAGTCTGGAGGAGAAGGGCGTTATCATTGTCCGCATCACCCTCCATGTGGGACTCGGCACCTTCCGCCCGGTCAAGGAGCAGGATATTCTGAAACACCACATGCACGAGGAGTTCTATGTGGTGAGCGAGGAAGCCGCAGAGACCGTGAACCGCGCAAAGGCGGCGGGCGGTCGCATTGTGTGTGTCGGCACGACGAGTTGCCGGACGCTCGAATCCGCAGCGAATGAGGACGGAACGCTCCGGGCCGAGAGCGGTTACACCAAAATCTTCATCTACCCGGGCTACCGCTTCCGCATTCTGGACTGCCTGATTACCAATTTCCACCTCCCCGAGTCGACGCTGGTCATGCTGGTCAGCGCGCTCGCCGGGAGAGAGAAGATTCTAAATGCCTACCGCGAGGCCGTGCAGGAGCGCTACCGCTTCTTCAGCTTCGGGGATGCGATGTTCATCGAGTGAGATATTACAAACGGGAGAGGACCGGGGCGAGCGCACCGGTCTTTTTCTGTACAGCGCGGCAGGGCGGCCAAACTTGACTGAAAGGGACAGCTTTGCCTATAATTGTAAGTTACAGCGGTAGGAGAGCGGCGCAAAGCGGCGCCGGAGGGGGAGAACAGTGAATCAGAGCGAGGGAATGCGCATCAACAAATTCTTGAGTGCGGCGGGCGTCTGCTCGCGTCGGGAGGCCGACCGGCTCATTGCGGCGGGCAAGGTGACGGTTGCGGGAGAAACGGCGGAACTCGGGACGCTGGTCTCTGCCGGTATGGAAGTGCAGGTGAACGGCAGGCGGGTCGGTGCGGTCGAGGAGCTGGCGTCCAAAAAGAAGGTTCTGCTTGCGGTGAATAAGCCGGTCGGCGTGGTCTGCACGACGACGGACAACGACCGCGCGCCGAATATTGTGGAGTTAATCGACTACCCGGAGCGCGTTTATCCGATCGGGCGGCTCGACAAGGACTCGGAGGGACTTTTGCTTCTCACGAACCAGGGCGAACTCGTGAATCAGATTCTCCGCTGCGAGAACGGCCACGAGAAGGAGTACATCGTCCGGGTCGACAAGGCGCTGACACCGGCCTTTCTGGAGAAACTGCGGCGCGGCGTGCACCTCGAGGAACTGCAGGTCACGACGCTGCCCTGCAAGGCGGAGGCGCGCGACAAGACGAGTTTTTCGATTATTTTGACGCAGGGCTTAAACCGGCAGATTCGCCGCATGTGCGAGGCCTGCGGCTATCATGTGATCAGCTTAAAGCGCATCCGCATCATGAATATCTCCCTCCGCAATCTCCACAGCGGCGCGTTCCGGAATGTGACGGCGGCCGAGCAGAAGACCTTGCTGTCCCTGCTCGAAGAGAAGCCGAAGGCGCTCAGTAGCAGGAGCGCAAAAACCGCGCGCACGGAAGCGCGGCGAAAGAAAAACTATGCGGCGCGGCAAAAGGCGTACTTTCAGCGCAGAGAAAGAGAGGGCGGGGCATGGAAGAGAGAAAAGTAAGAGAAGAGATGCAGGCGTTAATCGATCGCCTGCTCCCCGCGGCGCGCGCCTATTACCAGGAGAGCCGCGAGCTCATGAGTAACTTTGAGTACGACAGCGCCTACGACCGCCTGCAAAAGCTCGAAGAGGAGAGCGGCATTGTGCTCTCCGGCTCGCCGACCCAGCGCGTCGGCTATGAGGTGGTCTCGTCGCTCCCGAAAATCACGCACGAAAAGCCGATGCTCTCGCTCGACAAGACAAAGAGCGTGGATGAGCTGATTGCCTGGCTCGGGGATCAGAAGGCCCTGCTCTCCTGGAAGATGGACGGCCTCACGATTGTGCTCCGCTACCGGAACGGCGAACTCTACCAGGCGGTGACGCGCGGCAACGGCTACATCGGCGAACTCGTGACCAACAATGTGCGCGCGTTCCGCAATGTGCCGCTCCGCATTCCCTATCAGGGAGAGCTCCTGCTCCGCGGCGAAGCGCTGATGCGCTATTCGGACTTTGACCGGATTAACCGCGAATTGCCGGATACCGACGCCAAGTATAAGAACCCGCGCAATCTCTGCACGGGCACGGTGCGCCAGCTGGACCCGGCGGTCACGGCGGCGCGCGGCGTCTACTTTCACGCGTTCTCCCTGGTGGAGGCAGAGGGGGTTGATTTCAACAATTCCCGCGCTGCGCAGTTTGCGTGGCTCAGAGATCAGGGCTTTGAGGTCGTCGAGTTTGAGACGGTGACGGCGGACACGCTCCGGGAAGCCGTGGCGCGCTTTGAGGCGAAGATTCCGGAGAACGACTTTCCGTCGGACGGACTGGTGCTCCTACTCGACGACATTGCCTACGGCGACTCGCTCGGCAGAACGGCAAAGTTCCCGCGGAATGCGATTGCGTTTAAGTGGCAGGATGAACAGGCGGAGACGGTGCTCCGCGAAATCGAGTGGAGCCCCTCGCGGACGGGGCTCATCAACCCGGTTGCGATTTTTGACCCGGTGGATCTTGAGGGCACCGAAGTGCGGCGCGCGAGCGTCCACAATGTGAGTGTGCTGCGCAGCCTGAAACTGGGCCTCGGCGACCACATTCTGGTCTACAAGGCAAATATGATTATCCCGCAGATTGCGGAAAATTTAACAAAGAGCGACACGGCAGAGCCGCCCGCGCACTGCCCGGTCTGCGGCACAGCGACGGAACGCCGCAAGGAGAACGACGCCGAGACCCTCTACTGTGTGAACCCGGACTGCGCGATTAAGCGCGTGAAGCGCTTTGCGCTGATGACAAGCCGCGACGCCTTTCATATCGACGGGCTCTCGGAGACCACGCTCGAGAAACTGATTCAGGAGGGCTTCATCCACCGCTACGCGGATCTCTTTCACTTAAAGCGCGCGGAGGCCGCGATTGCGGCGATGAAGGGCTTCGGCGAGACTTCGGCGGCAAAACTGATCGAGGCGGCCGAGAAGGCAAGGCACCTGCCCCTGTCCCGCTTTGTCTACGGACTCGGCATTCCGGGCGTCGGTGTGCAGAACGCGAAGGTGCTGTCAAAGGCGTTTCAGGGCGATATACAGGCGCTGCTCTCGGCCGATGTCGAGACGCTGACCGGCATTGACGGCATCGGTGAAGTGATGGCGGCGGATATCGTGACCTTTTTCCGGGATCCGAAGGAGAGAGAGATTATCGACGAACTTCTGCAAGAGGTGACGCTGGAACCCGAGGCGAGTGCGGGAGAGGAATCGCAGCGCTATGCGGGACAGACCTATGTGATCACGGGCAGTCTCGTGAATTTCCCGAACCGGACGGCGCTCAAGGACTATATCACGGCGCGGGGCGGCAAGGTCGCGGGCGAGGTTTCCGCGAAGACCACGGCGCTCATCAATAACGACATTACTTCCGGCTCGAGCAAAAATAAGAAGGCGCGGGAACTCGGCATTCCGATTCTGAGCGAGGCGGAATTTCTCGCGGCGGAGTCGTGAGCGGACAGCGGCAAGGCCGCTGAATCAAAGCAATGAACAGGAGGTGCGGCAATGCCCATACGCATACAGAACGATTTGCCGGCAAAGGCAATTTTGGAACAGGAGAACATCTTCGTGATGGACGAAAAACGCGCGGTGTCGCAGGACATTCGCCCGCTGCAGATCCTGATTCTGAACCTGATGCCGCTCAAAGAGGACACGGAGCTCCAGCTGCTCCGCGCGCTCTCGAATACGCCGCTTCAGGTGGACTGCACCTTTTTGATGACCAGTTCCCACGAGGCGACCCACACGAGTAAGAGCCATATCTCGAATTTTTATGTCTTTTTCGACGAGGTGAAGCACCGTCACTTCGACGGTCTCATCATCACGGGGGCGCCGGTCGAGAACCTGCCCTACGAGGAAGTGAGCTACTGGGAGGAGCTCTGCGGCATCATGGAGTGGTCAAAGACCCATGTGACCTCGACTTTCCATATCTGCTGGGGCGCGCAGGCGGGGCTCTACTACCACTACGGGATTCAGAAGTACCCGCGGAAGGAGAAGCTCTCCGGTGTCTACTGCCACAAGGTGCTGCACCACTCGGTGCCGCTGGTCAGGAGCATGGATGATTATATGGAATGCCCGCACTCCCGCTGGACCGAGGTGCGGCGCGAGGACATTGTAAAGCACCCGGAGCTCACGATTCTGGCGGAGTCGGACGAGGCGGGCGTGCTTCTCCTCATGGATGAGACCGGGCGGCAGATTTTTGTGCAGGGGCATCCGGAGTACGACCGCATGACCTTGGACAGCGAGTATCGGCGCGACAAGGCGCGGGGCATGGAGCCGACGATTCCGCTCCACTACTATGAGAACGATGACCCGAGCGGCCGTCCCCTGCTCTCCTGGCGGAACATGGCAAATACGCTCTACACGAACTGGCTGAACTATTATGTGTATCAGGTTACGCCCTATCTCCTCGAAGAGGGAGAGAAGCCGTGATTTATCTGGACCATGCGGCGACTGTGTCGCTCTGCCCTTCGGCACTCGAAGCCATGCTCCCGTACCTGACGGCGCAGTGCGGAAACCCGTCGGCGCTCTATGAGAGCGGCAGGAGAGCACGGCAGGCGGTCAGCCGGGCGAGACGGGAGATCGCGGAGACCCTCGGCTGTCTGCCGGAAGAGCTTTACTTCACCTCCGGCGGCACGGAGGCGGATAACTGGGCGCTGCTTTCGATGGCGGAAGCCGCGCGGGCGCGCGGCGAAGCGCCCTTTCTCGTCAGCACGGCGATTGAGCACCACGCGGTGCTCGAGACCCTGCGCTACGGCAAAGAGACCGGGCTTCTCGACTATGCGCTGCTCCCGGTCTCCGGCGACGGCATCGCAGCACTTTCGGGGCTCGACGCTCTGTTGGCAAAAAGACCGGCGCTCGTCTCCTGCATGGGGGCTAATAACGAGACTGGGGCCTTGCAGCCGCTCGGAGAACTGCTCGCGCGCTGCAGGGAGCGGAACGTTCCGCTGCACAGTGACCTCGTGCAGGTCTACGGGCAGTTACCGCTTAAGAGCTTACTCGGCGAAGAACTGCCGGATCTCTTTTCGGTGAGTGCCCATAAGTTCGGCGGGCCGAAGGGCGTCGGCTTTCTCTATATACGCAGCGGACTGCCTGTCGGCGCGCTTTTACACGGCGGCTCGCAGGAGAGAGGGCGGCGCGCCGGAACCGAAAATGTCGCCGGGATTGTCGGAATGGCAGCGGCGGCGAAGGTCGCCTTCGCGGAGATGGCGGAGAGCGGAGAAAAGAAACGGGCGCTAACGGAGCTGTTCTTCCGCCTGCTGCGGGAAGAGCTTCCCGCCGTATATCGAAACGGCAGCGAGAGCGCGCGGCTTCCCGGACACCTAAATCTCTGTTTCCCCGGTGTCTCGGCGGAACTTTTGCTGATTCTCCTCGATCAGGCGGGCATTGCGGCGAGCGCGGGCGCGGCCTGCGCCTCCGGTGCGCTCGAGCCCTCGCATGTGCTCCTCGCGATGGGGCGAAGCGAACAAGAGGCGCGCGCCTCGCTCCGCTTCAGCTTCGGCGCGGAGAATACGGAGGAGGAAGTGCGGAGAGCCGCACAGATTGTCACAAACTGCGTCAAAGGCTTACAGGAGGAACAAAATGTTTAAAGACTTTCGGAGTGCTTTGTTTCGCTTAAAAGACTATCGGCAGCTCATGCGGCGGCGGACGGGCCGCTTTTTCGCCTACTGCGCCTTTCTCTGCCTGCTGACCTGGCTCACGGGCTTTGCGCTGCCACTCGGCATGTTCTGGCAGCGGCAGGGCGGCGTGCGTCATTTCTTTGAGGCCAATATCCCCGAATTCACGATTCAGAACGGCAAGCTCTCGGTGCCGGGCGGCTACCACCGCGAGGGCGCGGACTACTATGTGGACATCAATACGGATGCAAGCCACAAGATTGATTTAAATGCGCAGGAGACCCGCACGCTGATGGCGCTGAAATCGGTCGTGCTTCTCGGCGATGCGGATCAGCTTGTGATGAAAAATGACAGCGGCGGCATTGCCGCAGACTTGCGGACCATTCAGTTTCACGATTTTCAAGACGGCATCAGCAAAGAAACGCTGCTCTCCCTCACCGGCTATGTCAAATGGGGGCTCATCATCGCGGGCGTGATTATCTACGCCGGTCTCCTGATCGGCTTTTTCCTGCTGAATCTCGTGGAAGCCGTGCTCGCGGCGCTGCTTCTGCGTTTTGTCGGCGTCTATACCGATTTCGGCAGCACCTACCGTCTGACCGGCTATGCGCGGACCATGTCCACGCTCATTGTCGCGCTGCTTGCGCTGCTTGGCTTTGACACGGATCTCACCGTGTACCCGGCGGTTGTCCTGGACCTCTTTATCGTGGCGCGCGCCGCGCAGTGCATGCGGGCTGCGGGAAACGCGCGGAACACCGGAGACGACCGCGCGCCGCGTACGAGCGATACAAGTGTTCGCGCGGTCACACCGGAACCCGCGCCGGAAGAGAAGCCGAGCGGCGAGGAAGAAAGCGCGGACAGCGCAGCGCGTGAGACAGAAGCGCAGACCGAGACAGAAGCACAGAATGCGACGGAAACACAGCCCGCGTCGGAGGCAGAGACGGAAGCAAACAATAACAGAGACCGGGACGCAGCGCCGGAGGAGAGCGCGGGCGAGAAGAAAGCCGCGGACCATACGGCGGAACCGTCGTCGCGCGATGACATCACGCCGAGCGACGGCTGGAGTTTCTGAGACAGAGAGGAAGTACAGGATGGGAAAGAAGGTGGTCGTCGGGATGTCCGGCGGCGTGGACAGCTCGGTCGCGGCCTATCTCCTGAAGGAGCAGGGCTATGAGGTGATCGGCGTGACCATGCAGATCTGGCAGAGCGAGACAAAGTGCGAGGTCGAGAGGAAGGGCGGCTGCTGCGGTATTTCCGCCGTGGAGGACGCGCGCCGTGTCGCCGAGGTGCTGGACATTCCCTACTATGTGATGAACTTTCGCGCGGAATTCAAGCGCGATGTCATCGATTACTTTGTGCGGGAGTATCGCCTGGGGCGCACCCCGAATCCCTGCATCGCCTGCAATCGCTTCGTGAAGTGGGAGGCGCTGCTACAGCGGAGCCTCCTGCTCGGCGCAGAGTATATCGCGACCGGCCACTATGCACAGGTCCTTCGCCTCGAGAACGGGCGCTATGCGCTCGGTCTCTCGAAGACCGCCGCAAAGGATCAGACCTATGCGCTCTACAATCTGACCCAGCGGCAGCTCTCGCACACCCTGATGCCGATCGGGGCGTATGAGAAGCCGGAAGTCCGCGCGATTGCGGCGGCAACCGGGCTTCCGGTCGCCGCGAAGCCCGACAGCCAGGAAATCTGCTTCGTGCCGGACGGCGACTACGCGCGCTTTATCGACGAGAGCACGGGAGAGCCGAGTGCGCCGGGCAATTTTGTGGACACGGCGGGGCAGGTGCTCGGACAGCATAGAGGCATTACCCACTATACGGTCGGGCAGCGGAAAGGGCTCGGGATAGCCTTCGGTGAGCCTCGCTATGTGACCGCGCTTCGCCCCGAAACCAATGAAGTCGTGCTCGGCACGGGCGAGGAGGTCTTTTCGTCAAAGCTGCTCGCGGACGATGTGAACTGGATGGCTGTTTCGCCGCCGGAGATCGGGACAAAGCTTCGCTGCCGCGCGAAGATACGCTATAACCACGGCGGTGCGGACTGCGAGGTCCTCATGCTGCCGGACGGGAAGATACAGGTCATGTTCCCGACACCGCAGCGCGCCGTGACGCCGGGACAGGCTGTTGTGCTCTATACGGAGGCGGGAATCGTGCTCGGAGGAGGAACCATTGAGAGGTAGAAGAATTGCGGCGGTGCTCGCACTGCCGCTTGCACTTGCGATGTTCACGGCCTGCGGCAAAAAGAAGCAGGTGACCATAAGTCTTGCGGAGAGCAGTTCCGTGATGGAGCTGCATAGCGGCAGTGAGAGTGCGGCCGATACGGGCACCATGGAAGCGCGCCCGGAGGACATTGTAAACGGCTACCGCTTCAGCGGCAGTAATCAGATTGTCTACTGCAAGGCAGAGGAGAGCGAACTCCGCGACCGCCCCGGCACGGACGGAACCGTTGCGGGCAAGGCAAAGCGGGGGGAAGCGCTGCGCTGCACCGCGGTCAATGTGCGCTGGCTTCGCTTTGACCGGAACGGGAAAATCGTCTACGGCGCGGCGGAGGACTTTGAGACGGCAGACCACAGCGCGCCGGGCGCCGAGGTGCAGACAGAACATGAGAGCGCGGAGGTCGGCGTCGCACCGCACTGAGAATTGCAAAATTTTGCGTGACAAAGCCGGAAAGCTCTGCTATACTTTTTGGGTATTCGGAGAGTTACCCAAGCGGTTCAAGGGGGCGCACTCGAAATGCGTTAGGCCGGGTGACCGGTGCGTGGGTTCGAATCCCATGCTCTCCGCGAAGCAAAGAGCTGTAGAGAAGAAATTCTCTACAGCTCTTTTTTGTCATTCCGGACAGGCTGTGCCCGGTTTCTTCCGCGGGCCTGTCTCTGTCTCGTCCCTTGGAAAGCCGGGGGCGGCGTGTTACAATGACGGCGATACCAGTCAAACGATACCGGTGCGCGCGGCGCAGAGGAGAGAAGATGGGAGATATCGCAGAGATTGTCGCAATGTTTGAGCGGGAGATGCCGATTAAGCTCTTTTGGATGGATGAGGACAAGCGGGAGCACGAGGAAGAAGCGCCGCTCCGCATGATTGAGGCGGTGAATCTGCTCGGCTACATTGCCCCGACGGTAAAAACCCTGGACTGGCTCTTTGACGAACTCAGGAACCGCGTCTCGCGGCGCTTTATCCGTCAGCACGAGAACAGCGGTCTGGAGCGCGCCTATGTGGACGGCAAGGTGCGCATGGACAACGAGGCGGTCTATAAGTACTTGGACGCCTTCGACGCGATTGTCCTGGAGCTCCGCGACAACATCACCTTTGTGCGGCTCTCCGAGCGCGGCCGGAAGATTTACCGCGAGGCGGCTGTCCGGGAGTTCAAAGAAAAAGTACAGGAAGACTGAGCGCCATGTACAGCACGACGCTTTGTTATCTGGAGCGCGACGGGAAATGGCTCATGCTGCACCGCGTGACCAAGAAAAACGACATCAACGAGGGCAAGTATGTGGGCGTCGGCGGCAAGTTCCTGGAGGGCGAGAGCCCGGAGGACTGTGTGATCCGGGAGGTCTTTGAGGAGACCGGCTACCGGCTCACGAACTACCGCTATGCGGGGATTGTGACCTTTGTGTCCGATCGCTATGAGGCGGAGCACATGCACCTCTTTACGGCGGACGGGTTCACCGGCGACTATCACGACACCGACGAGGGCATTTCCGCCTGGATTCCGAAGGAGGAGGTTTTGGGACTCCCGCTCTGGGCGGGTGACCGCATTTTCCTGCCGCTTTTACAGCGGAACATCCCCTTCTTTTCGCTGAAACTCTGCTATGAAGGCGATCGCCTGGTCGCGGCGACGCTGAACGGGAAACCGCTCTCCGCAGCTGTCTGAAAAAAGAGACAGAGGACCGCGGGATAGGAGTCAAAAAACCGTTTTTTTGTGAACTTGCACAGGAAAACGGGGCTATGCTACACTGGGCGGGTAACCGCGAAATGAGGCAGGTCGTCTGACCTGCGGGGGGGCTATGCTCGACAATATTACAAATCTGTTTCTCTTTATCGGAGGACTCGGAATGTTCCTCTACGGCATGCATGTCATGGCGGAAGGAACACAAAAGTCTGTCGGCAGTAAGATGAAGGACTTTCTGGGGATGCTGACTTCGAACCGGCTGAAGGCCGTGCTGGTCGGAACCCTGATCACCGGTATCATCCAGAGTTCGGGCGCGACCACGGTCATGGTCGTCGGTTTCGTTAGCGCCGGTCTCATGACACTGAGCCAGGCGGTCGGCGTCATCATGGGCGCAAACATCGGTACCACGGTGACCGCGTGGATTGTCTCGCTGAGCCAGATCGGCGACTCGATGAAGTTCCTGAACCCGGAGTTCTACGCACCGGTCTTAATCGGCATCGGCGCGGGCATCATCATGTTCTCGAAGTCCGACACAAAAAAGAACCGCGCGGAGATTATCATCGGTTTCGGTCTTCTGTTCCAGGGTCTCAAATTCATGTCGGAGTCGGTCGCGCCTTACACCGACGCGCCGATTTTTGCGACAGTGTTCACGACGCTCGGCTCGAATCCGTTTCTCGGCATTCTCGCCGGTGCGGTTGTCACGGCGCTCTTACAGAGTTCTTCGGTCTCGGTCGGTATTTTGCAGATGCTCGCCGGCAACGGCCTGATTATGACGAATGCCGCGATTTTCATCACCCTCGGTGAGAACATCGGCTCCTGCGTGACCGCCATGCTCTCGTCGATCGGCGGTTCGCGCGATGCGCGGCGCGCGGCGGTGATTCACCTCTCGTTCAACATGATAGGCGCGCTGCTCTTCACGGTCATCAGCATTCTGCTCTTCGCGCTGAAGCCGACACTCGCGCACTATCACATCAGCCCCGTGCAGATTTCCATGTTCCACACGGGCTTTAAGCTGACCATGACCGTTTTGCTGTTCCCGTTCGGCGAGCAGCTGGTCAAGCTCTCGGGCATGCTGGTGCCGGAGAAGCAGGCGCTGCTCACGGGCGAGAAGAAGGAAGAAGAGCTTGTGACCCATCTGGATCCGCGTATCTTTGAGCAGCCGGCGATTGCGGTCGCGGCGCTCTCGAATGCGGTCGCGACCATGGGTAAGCTCACGCTCCGCAATGTGGAGCGCGCCTGCGAGGTCTGCTTTACGCAGGATGAGGCGGTCATCGCCGAAATTTTCGAGACCGAGAAGAAAATCAATGCGATGAACCGCGAGCTCTCGGAGTATCTGATCAAGGCGAACACGCTGCCGGTCAACGACCACCAGCGCCTGGTCGTCGCGGATCTCTTCAACACGCTGACGGATTTGGAGCGCTCGGGCGATCACGCGGAAAATGTCGCCAAGGAAGTGCAGCTCCTGATGACGCGCCAGCTCACGCTCTCGGAGACCGGCAAGAAGGATCTCCGCGATATGACGGACGCCGTGCAGGAAGCCTTCCGCTGTGCGGTCAAGGCACGGGAAGAGCGGAGTGTGACCAGCGCGAGAAAGGTGAGCGCCTGCGAGGATCTCGTGGACTCGCTGCGCGACGAGCAGAAGGAGCGCCACATGGATCGGCTCTCGCGGGGCGAGTGCAAGCCGGAGGCGGGGCTGGTCTTCATCGAGATCATCGACAATCTGGAGCGTATCTCCGACCATGCACAAAACATGGCGGAGTACATTATGAATGAAATTTAAATTTAACAAAAGCCCGGACTTCTTAAACTATTGAAAATTAACAAAACAAATGTTAGGATAGCAACAGAGTCCTGACAGAATTGCCGGAGCTTTTGAAAGTGGCGCCTGTGTCATTCGGACACAGGCGCTTTTTGTGTCACAGAATTGCCGAGACAGGAAGAACATGCGTGCAGCGCGAAAATAAGGAGGCGCAGGATGGGACAGTGCAAGCATTGTGGCAGTGAGGTGAAGGAAGGCATGCGTTTTTGCGGCAACTGCGGCGCGCCGCAGGAAGCGGAAGCGGCGGCGGAGGCGAGCGGAGAGGTTGCCGAAGAGAATGTCGCGACGGTTGCCGGAGAGAATGCTGTGACGGGTATCGAAGAGAGCACGGCGGCGGGACAGGAAGCGCCCGGTGAGGACAGAAGTCCGGCGCCGACCGCAGCTGTCGGAGAGGCTGCCGAAGAGAGTGCCGCGACGACTGCCGGAGAGAATGCGGTGACGGGTGCCGAAGAGAGCACGGCGGCGGGACAGGAAGCGCCCGGCGAGCCCGTAAAGCGGAAACCGCGCCGTCTGCGGGCGGCTCTCTTTGCCGCTGCGGCGGTCGCGGTTGCGGCGGTCGGCACGGCGGTGCTACTGCACCGCATGACGGCCATGACGGGGGAACGCTTCGTCCGCGTGCAGGCGGAAGCGCTGCGGCAGGAGGCTGCGCCGTTCGAGGGACTCGGCGCGGTCTTTGAGAACGGTTTTTCGAGCGACTTTGTGTTCAGCATGCAGATGTCGCGCAGCAGACTGCTCGCCCTTTCGCGGAGCGGCAATGAGGACTATATGCTGGTCGCAAAGGCTCTGCAGCGCGGCGTTCAGGCCAAGGTGGACTTCGGAAGGCATCTGGAGACTGCCGTGCTGAACCTGGAGTTTGGCACCGACGATAGCGCGAAGCTCAATTTTGACTGCTTTCTGGACAGTGAGAAGTTCGGCTACCGGATTCCGCAGGTCGGCAGGCAGGTCTTTGTCCTGAATTACCCGGAAGTGCTGGGGCAGTACAGCGGCGGGGCGCGCTTCAGCACGGCGGAGCTCGCCGCGCTGGTGCCGTCGAAGGAACTGCTCTCTGCGTCCGCGGCGCGTTACGGGCGCGTGCTTGCGGCAGCCGTCAAACCGAAGGAAATCAAAGTTAAAAAGCGGGCGTATATCTCTCATGTTCTGAAGCGTCAGCTGGACCACGAGATGAAGGGGGCGTATACGGTCTATACCTGGAATCCCGATCGGGAGACGCTGGAGACACTTTTCCGGAGTCTCGCGGCCGAGATGCGAGAGGACAAAGACTTTGCCGACTGGTATAACAAACGGCAGGAGGCGGGCGAAGAGCTTGCCAAGGTACTCGGCATGGGGCGGGGCAAGGCGGCCGGATTTTCGGATGTCGCCGACTATGTCGAGAAGCACGCGGCGGATTGGGCGGAGACACTGGAAAAGCGGAACCTGCGCTGGAAACTTGTGATGCAGGGGAAGGAAGTCGCGGCCATACGCGTGGTCGACAACGGCGAGAGACCGCTCTTTTGCTATGAGCGGGATCAGGTCGGCGACACGCTCTACCACGGCGTCGGCGGCGAAGTGTTTCTCGGTACCTTCGCCGAAGAGCGCAGCAAAAAAGAGAACAGCTATGAGGGGCGGGTCATCGGGCGCCTCGCGATGTTCGGCGACGCCTGGCTCTGGGGCTTCCGGCTGTACTACAGTAAGGTGCCGCTCGACGGAAAGCCCTCGGTGCTCGGACTGCCGAACGGCAGTTACCGCTACACCTACTTTGATGCGGACCGGCCGGACCGGAAGTATACCTTTGAGGTCAAAGAGAAGTGGGGGCGCTCCGTCTACGAGCTTGACGACGGCTACGACAAGTTCACGCTGACGGCGACGCGGAAAGGCAGCGCCGAGAAGCCGACGGGCCGGGAAGTGGATATCAGCGACGAGTTGTCGGGCAGCGGCAAGAGTCTGCCGCAGGAAAAGTTTTCGGACATCATCGAGAAACTCTGAGCGGAAAAGGAAACACGAAGCAAGCGGGCAAACTTTTCCGGAGAGATGGCAAAATTTGTAGGAATATCAGAGAAGCAAGGCTCGAAATAGCCGGAAAGATTGCAGTTTAGCACAACAAATGTTAAGATAAAAAGGAAAGTCCTGACAACATTGCCAGAGATTTTGCGCAAGGCGTCTGTGTCGTTTGGACACAGGCGCCTTTTTGCACGCAACGGGGGAACACAGGGTCTCGGATTGAAAAAGGGGGGAAGTGACCATGGGCAAATGCAAGCATTGCGGCAGCGAAACGGGGGAAGGCGAGCTCTTTTGCGCGAACTGCGGCGCGAGACTCGAGGAAGAGGAGCCGGAGACGGTAGCGGCCAAGACAACGGAAGAGCCGCCCGGAGGAACCGCGGAAAAAGCAGCGGAAGCGGCGGCAGAAACGAAAGAAGCGGAACATGAAGAGGCGACAGAGCCCGGCGTGAGAGAGGCGGCAGCGCCGAAAGAGCCGGTTCAGGATGAAGCCGGAGCGGAGAAAGAGGACGCGGCGGAGCACAAGGAAACGGCGGGACATAAGGGAACGGCGGAACCCGCCGCGGGCAAGAAGAAAAAAATAGGTTCCGCCGCGCTCATCGCCCTCGCTGTGCTGGGACTGGCAATCGGTTTCGGCGCGCGCACTGTGTCGAAAAATCTCGGATCGCCCGGGGAGCGCTTTCTCGCAGGACAGTTCCGGGCGCTCTCCAAAGAGGCCGCGGTACTAAACAGCGCGGAGCAAGTCTTTGAGAACGGTTTCTCAAGCGATTTTCAGCTCACGACAGAGCTCTCGGACAGACAGGTGACAGCGCTCACGCGGCGCGGGCTCTTTTCGGGGCCGTACGAGCGCATCTTGCGGGACGGCAGCGAGGCGCGCATTTTTATCGGCAAGAAATTTGAAAAGGCTGTCTTAAACCTGGAGCTCGGGCGCGGGGATGACCCGGTGCTGCAGGCAGACTTCTTCATCGATCCGGATCGCCTCGGTTTCCGCCTTCCGAAAAAGAGCGACAAGGTCTATGTGACGCGGTATCCGGAGGTATTACAGGAGCTCGGCAGCGAGTCGCGGCTCAGCACCTCTATGTTTGCGGACTTACAGTTTCCGAAGGAGCTCCGCGCCGCTACGGTGAAGCGCTACGGAAAAATTGTGGCGGCGGCCATCAACCGCAACAATCTGAAGACCGAGAAGCGGAGCTACCGCTCGCGCGTCTTAAAGCCCGAGTTAAAGCATTCGCTCGAGAAAGACTATACGATTTACAGCTGGGAGCCGAATGCCGAAGAGCTCGAGCGACTGTTCCGGAACATTGCGGATGAAATGGAGAAGGACAGGGCGCTCGCTGCCTGGTATGACAGACGGCAGGAAATCGGCGAGCAGTTTGCGAAGGCGAGCGGACAGCACCCGGGACGGAGCGTCAGGTTTGAAGATCTCGCAGACCGGCTACGGGACAATGCGGAGACCTACGCGAACCGCCTGGAAGACCGCAAGTTCACCTGGAAACTCGTGACGGAGGGGAGTGAAGTCCGGGCGATTCTCCTGCAGCTGGACGGCGGCGACACGCAGATCTTCTGCTATGAGCGGGATACGGACAAGGGCAAGCTGTACCGCGGTGTCAAAGTGTTTGACTCGGTGCTCACGGAAAAGCGGGATCTCGAGAAGAGCGGCTATTACGGCACCGTCGCCTGCCGCTTCAGCTGGTGGTTTTACACCGAGAGCTTTGCGCTCAAGTACAGCAATGTGGACTTTAAGAAAAAGAGTGTGCTCGGTCTGCCCTGCGGGAAATACCGCCTGCTGCCGGGCGGCGACGAGGACGGAGACGGCATCAAATTCGAGGTGCGAAACGAGGGCGCAAACTCGCTCTATGAGCTGAAGAACGAGCTCGGCAGTTTTACCCTGAAGGCCACGAAGACCGGCACCGCGGCACTGCCGACCGGGGAGGAAGAGAACATAGACGATGAACTGCTGGACGGCATGACACCGCAGCAGGGAATTTCGAAGTTTATCGGCGCACTCTGAAGAAAAGCGGGGGAAAAGAGATGTATTGCAGGTATTGCGGGAGCAAGTTAAAGCCGGGGGCAAAATTTTGTACGAGCTGCGGCATGAAAGTCGAGTCGTCCGAAAAAACAGAGGAGACCAAGACTGAAGCGGCGGCAGCGACAGAGCAGACGGATACTGTGGCAATTGCGAGAGCGGAAGCGGAGGCAACGACAGCGGAAGGCGCGGACAAGAAGCCGGCAGAGCGAAAAGAGACGGAACAAAAGACGGCGGAACAGCCCAAGCCGTCCGCGTCAATGTCGCCGGAAGAAAAGAAGGCAGAGGGCGGGAAGTCGAAAAAGGGGCTTCTTCTGATTCCCCTCTTTCTGCTGCTCGCCGGGCTCGGCGTGGTTCTCGGCATTCGAATCGGCTCGGGGCTCGGACCCAGTGGTTCGGCCAAGCAAAACGACCCGTTTGCGAAGCGGGACACACAGGAGAGCGGCAAGGCGGCCACGGCAGAAAGCAGCGAGAGCGGCGCAAAAAGTGAGAGCGCGGAGAGTCGTGCGGAGAGCGGGAGCGAGGGCACAAAGCGCGAGGAGAAGCTGGTGCTTGCGGCCGAGAATACCGAGCTCGGCACCCTGCAGCGAAAAATCGCGGAATTAAACAGCACGGCGGCGGCCGCCCAGCGCATTGACCTGTCGGCGGTCAACCACGCGGTCGGCACCAGAAATCCGGGCGAGAGCTGGAATTCGGATGTCTTTTACACGCTCGAGGGCTATGAGAACCGCCCGGGCTATGTGAACAAGAACCTCTGCCGCCTCGAGCAAAAGCAGCTCATCAACGCGGCGACCGGAAACCGGATTGACTATGTCATCTACATCAACCCGAACGACGGCGTCGCGAACAAGATTGTCGCAATCGAATATCTGGTCAGCGGAAGCCTGCAGGTCACGGAGTACTACTACGACGCGAATCGCATGCCGCGCTTTGTCTACCAGTATGACATTGACAACTATGTCGCGGGCTATGCGGTGCCGGAGAAGCCGGGACAGCGCTTCCTCTTCGGCAGTGACACGCTGCTCACCTGGCGAGAAGTCCGGGACGGCGGATTTAAGTGGAACTGCGCGGCCAATGCGACGGAGGCCGAGCGGCTCCGGAAGTCCTGGCCCGCCAACACGATTTTCCTCTACCAGAACGAGAGTGCCGATATGCGGCGCGCCTTCGATGAGCGGGAATCCATCATGCTGAATGCCGCGTACAATACCTATGAGACCGTGATGAACGCGCAGAACCTGACAAGTATCAGCGGCTATGCCTACGATGAGCAGGGCAACGGCATAGGCGCAGCGGCGGTCCGGCTCTACCGGAACGAGGACGGCAAGCTGCTCTACGAGAGTCAGACCGATGCGGACGGCAAGTACCAGATTTATGTGCCGAGCGAGGCGAGACAGTACATGCTGCAGATTGCAAAGCAGCCCTATCAGGCCTGCGAAATTTACGGCATCGGCGTCGAGAGCGACCAGCTGGTCGCCTACCAGACGCCGGTATACCTCTTTGAGCGCGGCGGCGCGACCATCGACTATCGCCTGAAACTCGGCGATGCGCTTCACTACAACGAGAGCCGGAGCGGCATGCAGACCGTCATCGCCTCGGCAATCAATCTGCGCGAAGGCATCAATAACCGCACGGGCACCATCGTCGCGACCGCAAAGGCCGATGAGTCCGGCGAGGCGGATGTACAGCTGAAGCCGGGTGTCTACACGGTTGAGCTCATTGCGAGCGGCTACGAGACGGTCTACGACACGCTGGTCGCGCGGCAAAACGGCGAGACCGAGCGGGAGTTCTTTGCGGCACCGACGGTCGGTTCGGGGCAGGTGTCGATAGTCCTGACTTGGGGCGCGGTGCCCGCGGATCTCGATTCTCACCTCTTTACGCAGCGCGGCACCGAGACCTCGCATGTCTGGTTCGGCAGCAAGGAGGACAGCTTCGGCAACGATCTCGATGTCGACGACACAAGTTCCTACGGGCCGGAGACTGTGACCATCAAGCAGTTCTCCGCCGAGGATTACTACAAGTACTGCGTCTTTGACTTCACGAACGGTGTGCGGGAAAATACGCAGAGCTACGAGCTCTCGAACTCGGGCGCGACCGTGCAGGTCTACACGGACCAGGGCCTCGCGGCAACCTACCATGTGCCGACCAACCGGCCGGGCGTGGTCTGGGAAATCTTTGAAATCCGGAACGGCAGAATCACGCCGATTCAGCGCTATTACAACTATGTGAGCAGCCAGGACTGGTGGATGCACAGTTAAAGAAAGCGGGATTTCCTTTCTTGCATTTTTG
>ERZ1674170.47-NODE-47-length-23075-cov-16.974544_pt1 | contig 23075 bp, 21 predicted proteins | sample MGYA00581300_ERZ1674170 | MGnify/ENA primary metagenome ERZ1674170 (study PRJEB41354, sample SAMEA4873325) | human saliva metagenome | biome: human-associated habitat [ENVO:00009003]; feature: mouth environment [ENVO:08000002]; material: saliva material... | reverse complement strand
ACCAATCCATCCGGGCCGCTTTTCTACAGCCTACGCATCAGGAGAGAATCACTCCCACGGGCGGTCAGGTGCCTAGTGCACCTCAGTGCTCTTCTCAGGGTCGAAGGGCTCCAGCGGGTCGCCAGCAGCCTTCGTGTACTTCGCGATGAAGGTCATCAGGTGGAAGATAATCAGGGTTGCTGCGGTACCCAGTGCAATACCGGCGAAGGACAGCTCGCCGAAGGTCCAGGTGTAGTCCGCAATACCCACAATCAGCGCCACAGCGGCGGTGGTCAGGTTGATCTGGTTCGAGAAGTTCACGCGGTTCTCGCTCCAAATACGTGCACCGAGCATACCGATCATGCCGTACAGCACGGTTGCGGCACCGCCCAGAACACCCGCCGGGACGGTCGCAATTGCCGCACCGAATGCGGGGAACATGGACAGTGCAATCGCGAAGATAGCCGCCACCCAGTACGCCGCGGTGGAGTACACCTTGGTCGCAGCCATCACGCCAATGTTCTCGGCGTAGGTGGTGGTACCCGAACCGCCACCCATGCCCGCGATGGTGGTTGCCAGGCCGTCAGCCATGAGGGCGCGACCCGAATAGTCGTCCAGGTTCTTGCCGCTCATCAGAGCAACAGACTTCACGTGGCCGATGTTCTCAGCCACGAGCACCAGAATCACGGGGATGAACAGGCCGGCGAGCTCCCAGTGGAACTCGGGGGTCTGGAAGTGCGGCAGACCGATGACGCCCTGAGTCTCAACAGCCTTGTCAATCTTGGAGAAGTCCACCTCGCCGCGAATCACGGCGGTGATGTAACCAACGCCCACGCCCAGCAGGATGGACAGGCGACCAATGATGCCCTTGAACAGCACAGAAATCAGGATGATGGAGCACAGGGTCACCAGCGCGGTCACCGGTGCCACCATGAAGTTGTCCTTAGCGCTCTTCGCCAGGTTGAAGCCAATCAGCGCCACAATCGAACCGGTCACGACCGGGGGCATGAGCTTGGTGAGCCAGCCGGTGCCGGCGAACTGAACGATCAGGCCGACCAGGAACAGCGCCACACCCGCCATGACGATGCCGCCGAGGGCGCCCGCCGGGCCGTGCGAGTTCATGGCAGCCGCCAGGGGAGCGATGAACGCGAAGGAGGAACCCAGGTAGGAGGGGACGCGGCCGCGGGTAATCAGCAGGAAGAGGACGGTGCCGATACCCGAGAAGAACAGGGTGGTTGCCGGCGGGAAGCCGGTGATAATCGGCACGAGGAAGGTTGCGCCGAACATGGCGACCACGTGCTGCGCACCGATACCGATGGTAATCGGCCAGGCGAGGCGCTCGTTCGGGGCGACGAAGGAACCGGGCTTAATGCTGCGGCCGTCGCCGTGAATCGACCAGTCGAAGCCGAAAAGCTTAGAGATGCTCAAAGGGAGCTCCTGAAGTGAATGTGGTGTATAAAATTCCACATTATTCTACGCGCCTATGGGCGTAGGTCACAGCTAAATGCCTATAAATATGAGCAGGGATACCCCTAAACCGCTTATATTCCCAATTCGCTATCTGATTGATGGGTGCGGGGCACATAAAAATACCGTCGCCCTCTATATGCAAGATATTGCATATAGAGGGCGACGGTATTGATGAAGACAGCGTCGCTAACGTTTAGAGAGCTTCCTGAAGAGCCTCGAGGTGATCGTACTTCGACAGCTCGTAGCGCAGGTGGCCCTCGGTCGGGGACTGCACCGGCAGGAAGGAAGCCTCACGCAGGCGGCGAGCGGTCGGGGACTCGGCCACGTAACCGGCACCTCCAACAACCTGCAGCTCAAAGTGAGTAGCAATGGTCGCGAAGTGCGAAACCCCCAGGCGCAGGCTCAGCAGGTCACGGCGCTCGGCGCGCTCCGGTTCGGACGCCAGGCGAATCAGCTCCTCCCGCAGGCTCTCGTACTCGGAGAGGATTAGCGGGAACTCGGGGCGGAAGATGCCCTTCGACACGTCCAGGTGCTTAGCGGCCTCCTGCAGAGCACCTGCGGCCAGGCCCAGGCAGAAGGAAGACTGAACCAGCAGGAACGGTGCGGTGACATCGTGCAGGAACGCCTCGAGGTTATCGCTCAGGATATCCTCGCTCGGCACGAAAACGTCCTCGAACTTCAGGGTGCCCGACTCGGTGCTGTTGAGCGCCAGCAGGTCGCGGTGGTAGTAAATCTCCAGGCCCGGCACATCCTGGCGAATCGTCACAATGTAGCGGTCCGGGTGACCCTCGGGAGCGTTCTCCAAGGCCACCGGCAGAACAATTACGCCGCTCGGGTACAGGTTCGATGCCCAGGAGATAGAACCGTTGAGCTTCAGGCCACCCTCAACGAGGGTGCCCTTCACCTTAATCGGCTCCAGACCCGACGCCTCCTTGTACGCCGCCGCCATCGCGGTGGTGCCGCTGACGGTCGCATTGGCCAGGCCCTCGGGCAGCTCGCGGCCCACGGCGTCGAAGAACGCGATGGTCGAACGGTGAGCCCAGAGCGAGAAGGCGGTGGTGGCGTCCTCGGTAGCCAGGTCGAATGCAACAGCGACCTGGGGAACCAGGGAGCCGCCGTCGCGACCCAGGGTAATCAGGCCGTCCTTGGCAATCTCACGGAGGGTCTCGAAAGGAGAACGCTCGCCGCGGTCAACGGCCTCCGCATTGGTGCGGGCGAGGGCGAGAACCTGCTCGCGCTGAGGGTAGTCGTACAGGGGTTCCAGGGTGAAGTCGGACATGTGGTTTCTCCTAAGCGGGGAGCGCGCGTCTATGCGTGCAGCTTGAACAGTCGGTCGATGGGGGTGCTGACGGCCTTGCGGGCGCGGACGACAGCGTCTTCGTCGGGTGCATCGTAGAAGCACAGGCACTTGGCGGTGTCTTCACGAACGTAGGTGCGCAGGAAGGAAACCTCGGGCACCTCGGCGTACTTGGGGGCGTTGGCCTTCTTACGGGTCAGGTACTGTTCCATGGTGATCTCTGCGGGGATGTCCCACTCGACCAGGTAGTCGGCGTCCTTCTTGAGCTTCTTGATGTCATCGAGCTCTGCGCCGACGAGGCGGACGGCGTCGGGGCCTTCGACGGAGGCGCGCTCACCGATTGCTGCGGCGAGGTCGGGGCCGAATGCGGTGTTCTCGGCTTCGATGATGACGAAGACGATCTTGTGGTCTGCGGAGACCTGGGTTTCGATGAGCTCCGCGCCGTTGGTCAGGGAGGAGTTGACGGTCTCGATGAGGGCGGTTGCCTCTTCCTTGGACGGGTTAGCGGGGGTCAGTTCTACCAGGTACAGTGCCATGATGTTCTCCTTGGGAGGTTGCGTTGGGGTGGCCGGCCGCGTGTTTGTCCGGCCGTTCTGGAATCACCTTAGACCTGTAGTTGAGGGCTGTCTAATAGATGTCCTTTCGTGGCGTAATGAGTCCTTTTTTGACTCTGATTTCCGTCATGCGCGTTCACGGGGAGACATAAATCGTCACAGTTCCGCGCGCGGGAACCCGCCTACGGCCGCAGAATTTTCGCGCGGGTTATCGAACCCGATGGCGCATCTATCCGCGGCGTCCTGCTCGTGCCGCAAAGTCATCGAGGGCGCGGTTGAGAGCGGGGACAGTCCACACTTTTTGCCCCTGAATTTTGACGCGCTCTTCACGCAGAATCTGCAGCTCCACCATGCGGTTGAGGAGGCGATACACACTAGCTCGGGACCCCTGCGTGTGCTCCTCCACCATGTGCGCAGTGAAGGCGGGCTCAGTGCAGCACAGGTCAGTGAGGGAACGCAGGAGAGGGGTTTTACGCTGGGCAATGGACAGTACCTCATCGCGCAGGGTTTCAATGTCTTGCGCCAGGATTTCTGCGTTGGTGATTGCCTTCTGCGCGGCGTCGATGAAGAGCTCGATGATGGGCTCAGCATCGCCTGCACGGTAGTCGGTGAGCGCCTGAATGTACCCGTCAGTATCGTGCAACAGCCCGGAGGAGACGGGCAGAATCACGTGGCGAGTGACGCCGCGGGCGAGCAGGAGCGCGGAGATGAGGGCTCGTCCGGTGCGGCCGTTGCCGTCGGTGAAGGGGTGAATCGTTTCAAATTGGGCGTGCGCGATAGCCGCCTGCGCGAGGGGATCAATATCGCGGCGGTTCATGAAGGCTACAAGGTCTTCGAGGGCGGCAGGAACTCTCTCGTGATGCGGTGCTACATAGTCGGCGGTTACCGGCGAATCACCCTTAATCCACACCCACTGGGTGCGGAGTACACCGGAGTCCTGATGCAGACCGCGGGTCAGTTCGCGGTGCATCGCGAGGATATTATCGACGCTAATGTTTTCTGCGGTATTCAAGGCTGCACGCATGGCGTGAACATTGCGCGCCACCAGCTCGGCGTTAACTCCGACCTTCGACCCGCTTGCACCCAGGACAGCTAGTGAGAGCCTGCGTGCGCTAACGGTGAGGTTTTCAATCTGTGAGCTGGAGGCGGATTCGCCGCGCAGAAGAACCGCGGAGAAGGGGATTCCGCCGATGTGGTGGAGCCGCTCATCGAAGCGGGTCATTGCGGTGGCGTTCTCTTGGAGGCGCGCTCGCAGTGCGGGGCTGAGTTCGACGTTGAGTGTGGCAATGGAGGCGGGTACGGCGCTGGAGAAGGCGCCGGAGTTGCGGCGCGTTGCGCGTCGGGAGGCGAGGGCGTCGCGGTGAACCCAGGGGGTTTGCGGCTCCCATTCGAGGGCGGGCCAGGTGATGGCTGTGGGCATGGTTCCTCCTCCCTCCTCCTCTTCATCGGTGTCGTCTTGCTGGTCGTATGGGGGGTCTTAATAAGACAATACACTTCGATTTTCTTATTAAGGCGCTTAATAAGAAAATCCGCGCGGATTGTCTCATTGAGGAAAACGCCCGGAGTGTGCATCCAAAGCCTCTTTACCCTTCCCCTCCTGAACCTGTCCTCAACATTTCGGCGCTCCGGCTACCGGCGCATACAGCAGGGCCCCGAACCCTTGGTAATTCAAGGATTCGGGGCCCTAGCCTATATGCGTTCGCCTACACGCTCACGCCGCCCGAAAACAGCGAATCAGCGGTCTAGGCAAGCAACTTTGCGGTTACTTCACGCCGCGCATGAGCTTCTGAACCGGCTTGTGCACCAGGAACAGCAGAATACCGGTCGCGATGGTGATAATACCCATCCAGGTGAAGTAGGGAACCTCAGTCTCCATGCTGTAGAACGGAGCCAACCAACCGGAGAGCACGGTACCCATTGCCACGGAGGTGAAGTACAGCGCCATCATGTTCACGCGGTGCGCCTTCGGTGCGAGCTTGGTCGCCAGCGAAATACCCACCGGCGAAATGATCAGCTCGGCGATGGTGCAGACGAACAGAATCAGCACGATCCAGCCGACGTTCACGCTCTGAACGCCCGCCTGAGCGAGGAAGATCCAGAACGCCAGACCGATGATAATCAGCGCCGCGGAGAACTTCAGGGTGGTGACCGGCTGGCGGTCGCCCCACTTGGTCCACAGGGCGGAGAACATCATACCGAAGATGATGATGAAGACCGGGTTGATGGAGTTGACCAGGTTCGGGCTCAGCTCCATGCCCAGGATGTTCCAGTTGAGGCGCTCATCCGAGTACACAGCCATGACGGTGAACTGCTGCTGGTACAGTGCCCAGAACACGGCGTTTGCAATCCACAGGGGGATAAACGCGGTGACGCGGGAACGCTCATCGGCGGTGACGTCCTTGGCGGTCAGCATCTGTGCGAACAGGGCGATAGCGCCGATGAAGATGAAGCCCATGACCCAGTTCTTGAGGTTATCTGCGGTCATCAAACCGGTCGCCAGCAGGATACCGATAACGACCACGATACCGACCAGTGCCAGGGCGAAGTTGCGCTTCTGGGCGCCGGTGAAGGGGGTGCCCACGTGGTGTACGGAGGCGGGCAGGTTCTTGCGGGTCAGCGCGTACTGGGTCAGGCCGGCGGCCATACCGATGGCAGCCAGGCCGAAGCCGAGGTGGAAGCCACCGGCAGTCCAGCCCCAACCGGTCAGGAGCGGGCCGAGGAGTGCACCGGTGTTCACGCCAATGTAGAAGATGGTGAAGCCCGCGTCGCGGCGTGAGTCGTTGTCGCTGTAGAGCGAACCGACCAGCACGGATGCGTTACTCTTCAGACCGCCGGAGCCGATAGCGACCAGCAGCAGACCAATCACCACGCCGGGCACGCCGGGGATGAGGGAGAGGGAGATGTGGCCCGCCATGATGCCGATAGCGGAGTAGAAGAGGGTGCGCTCGGGGCCGAGGAGGCGGTCACCGAGGATACCGCCGAGGATTGCCATGAGGTACACGACTGCACCGTACGCGCCGATAACGCCGGTGGCGAGGTCCTTGTCGAGGCCCAGGCCGCCCTTGTCGGCGGTGTAGTACAGGTAGTAGATCATGATGCCCTGCATGCCGTAGAAGGAGAAGCGCTCCCACATTTCTACGGTGAACAGGTTCGCGAGCATACGCGGGTGGCCGAAGAAGGTCTTGGTGTCCTTGGGTTCGGCACCTGTGATGGTGTGAGACATGGTGGTAATTCTTTTCTGTGCAAGCCCGGGGTTCTGTGTGACCCGGACAATATATTTACAAGTGTATACCCTTGCCCATGTATATGTATACATGGCACGCACCTATATTTCACAGAATAAACTCTTAGTCAGTGCATGAAAAACCATTTCGATTTTTTCGTATGCGCTGCTTCTGAATCTCACAAACCCCCAAATACCGGGCTAGATGCGCCACGCACCCCCAACGCGATAGAGTGGAACCACAACTATGTCCGCGGTGCACCTCGCCGTGCCGACCGGCGCATTTTTAACCACTTCAAAGGAGAACCCCATGTCTGTAGTACCCCAGGTTGACCCCCGCGACGTTCCCGCCGGCGCAACCATTATCGACGTTCGTGAAGACTACGAGTGGGAGGGTGGCCATGTGACCGGCGCAAAGCACATCACCCTCAGCACCCTCGCCGACCGCCTGGCCGAGCTGCCCGCACCGGGCGAGGACTTCTACGTCATCTGCCACGGCGGTGGCCGTTCGAACCGCGCGGCAACCTTCCTGCGCGGATGCGGCTATGCGGCTCACAACATTGCTGGCGGCACCAGCGCATGGTTCGCCGCCGGTCTGCCGATGACCAGCGAGAACGGCGAAGCTCCCGCGGTCGTTCACTAAACCACCGGTTCGCCTGCACGCCATACAATGGAGTCCGTGACTGAAACTTCCGCGGACCGTATTTTTTCTACCTCGAACGCTCCCGCTTCTGCGCCCGATTCCCACGCCCTGCCGAGTATTCTGCAGAGCATCCCGTGGGATGCGCAGACGCGGGAGCTTGTCGTGCGCCCGCTGCCTTTCGCGGTGAACTGCGAGGACGCGTACCCGCTACTGACCGCCGGTGCCGAGTATTCCTTCTGGCTGGATTCGGCGCGCGAGGAGTCGCCCATGTCGGTTGCCTCGTATGTGGGTGTGGTTCCGGCGCAGCTGTCGCCCCTGCGCGTGGATTCGGCGCGTGCGGCGGCTGAGTCTGGCGGGGAAGACCCCTTCGCCCAGCTGGAGGCGGCGCTCGCCCGCGCACCGCGCGTGCACCCGGATGCCGCGGCGGCAACCGGTCTGCCCGCGGGTTTGCGTGGCGGTTACGTGGGCTATTTCGGCTACGAGGCGCGTGCCGCCATGGGCCTGGAGCACGGCCACCCGGTGCCCGGCTACCTGCCGGCGCATGAGGCGCCGACCCCGGATTCTCTGTGGTTGCCGGCGGTCCGCTACCTGGTGCATGAGCATGCCCGCCCGGGGGTTGCGGCGCGTAGCTGGCTGGTGGGCGATGAGTCGTGGTGTGAGGCGGCGGAACAGCTGCTGAGCGCGGTGCTGACTGCGGCGGGGGAGCGCGCCTCCGAAAATACTCCCGTCAATGCCCCTGAGCTTGCCGAGCTTCTGCTCTTCCCGGCACCAGCCGCGGAAGCCTACATGGACTCCGTTCGTGCTAGTCAGCACGAAATTTACGAGGGTAACAGCTATGAGGTGTGCCTGACCGCGCAGACGGTCGCGCGCATCCCGAATCCGAGCCCGGAGCTTTTCTTTGAGCTGTACCGCCGCCAGCGCGCCCACAATTCTGCACCCTATGCGGCGTATCTGCGGTGCGGTGATTTTTCGGTGCTTTCTTCCTCGCCGGAGCGTTTTTTGAGCGTGGATACGCACCGCAACGCCCAGACGAAGCCGATTAAGGGCACGATTGCGCGCGGCGCCACCCCGGAAGAAGATGCCGCCGCTGCGGCATGGTTGCGTACCGATGAGAAGACCCGCGCCGAGAACCTCATGATCGTGGACCTGCTGCGTAATGACCTGTCCACGGTGTCTGACCCGGCGTCCGTGCGCGTGCCCGTGCTTATGGGCGTGGAGAGCTATTCGACGGTGCATCAGCTGGTGTCTACGGTCAGTTCGCGTCTGCGCGAGGGAATTTCCGCGGTGGCTGCCGCGCGGGCGTGCTTCCCGGGTGGTTCGATGACGGGTGCCCCGAAGCCTTCGACCATGCAGATTATTGAGGGTCTGGAGGGTCGCGCTCGCGGCGTGTATTCGGGTGCCTTGGGGTTTGTGTCGACGGATGGTTCAGCGAACCTGTCGATTGTGATTCGCACGCTCGTGGCGCACGATGATGGCATGGTGACTCTTGCCGCGGGTGGCGCTATCGTGGCTGATTCTGACCCGACCGCCGAGTATGAGGAGATGCTGACGAAGTTGCGTGCCGCGTTGCCGCCGTCGGTGGGTCGCGTGGTGGAATAACCTAGCGCTGGAATAGCACAGGGAATAGTCTGCGCCGCCTGCACGTGAGCCGCTACACTTGAACTATGACTAAGCTTTCTGAAAACCTCCCCATTGAAGAAGCCCGTGAACGCCTGCGCCAGCTGATTATGGAGCTGGCTGTGGTGCGCGGGCACGTGGTCCTCGCCTCCGGCAAGGAAGCCGACTACTACGTTGACCTGCGCCGCATCACCCTGCACCACGAGGCTTCTCGCCTGGTGGGTCAGGTCATGCTGGACCTGCTGGATAAGAACGGCATCGAGTTTGAGGCTGCTGGCGGCCTGACCATGGGTGCTGACCCGGTGGGTACCGCGATTATGCGTGCCGCTGGTGATCAGGACCGTGCGATTGACGCGTTTGTGGTGCGTAAGGCTCAGAAGTCTTACGGCATGGGCCGTCAGGTGGAGGGCCCGAGCGTTGAGGGTCGCCGCGTGGTTGCTGTTGAGGACACCTCCACGACCGGTGGTTCGGCGCTGACTGCTGTTGAGGCGCTGCGTAAGGCTGGCGCTGAGGTTGTGGCGGTTGCTGTGATTGTTGACCGTGCGACCGGCGCTAAGGAGCATGTGGAAGAGGTTGCGGGCGTTCCGTGCCTGTACGCGTACTCGAAGGATGAGCTGGGCCTGGACTAGTCTCTACTGGCTTGGACTAGGACCTCGTGAATTTTTAAGACGTTCCCGTTGCGGCGGGTGAACCCGTGCCGCTGGCTGCTGTGTGTGGCTGGTGGCGCGGGTTTTTGTCTGTAAGATGGCTCTGTGGGCGCCGGTCGTGGCGCTGGTTGTTGGCGTGAAGGTGGTTGTGATGGTTGAGAATCGTGAGGCGGCTGAGGCTGTGCCTGCGGAGGCGGCTGTAGCTGAGGCTGTTGAGGGTACTGAGCAGGGTACTGCCCGTTTTGAGGTGGGTGTGGGCCCGTGGGAGGGCCCGTGGCCTGAGGGTGACCATTGGGATGAGGAGCTGCTGCGTGAGGGCGACCGTCGTAACGTGGTGGATAAGTACCGTTACTGGTCGATGGACGCGATTATTGCTGACCTGGATACGCGCCGCCATGATTTTCATGTGGCGATTGAGAATTGGCAGCATGATTTGAATATTGGCACGGTGGTGCGTACTGCGAATGCGATGTTGGCGAAGGAGGTCCATATTATTGGGCGTCGCCGCTGGAATCGTCGTGGTGCGATGGTGACGGATCGTTATCAGCATGTGCGTCATCATCCGACGATTGAGGATTTTGTGGCGTGGGCGCAGGGTGAGGGTCTGGAGATTATTGGTATTGATATTTTTCCGGATTCGGTGCCGCTGGAGACGTATGATCTGCCGAAGAAGTGTGTGCTGGTTTTTGGCCAGGAGGGCCCGGGCCTGTCGGAGGAGTTGCATGCGGCTGCCAAGGATACGTTGTCGATTGAGCAGTTTGGGTCGACGCGTTCGATGAATGCGGCGACGGCTGCGGGTATTGCGATGCATGCGTGGGTTCGCCGCCATGTGTTTGGTCAGATTCCGTCGTAGTTTGGCGGCTGTTGGTTAGGTGTTTAAAGGTTCCGATGCGTTGTGTGCGTGTCGGAACCTTTTTCGTTGTGGTTTGGGCGGCTTAAACCACGCATGGAATTACCTAGGCGTGTTAGTGTTAATGCAAATCACAGGAGATGTGAGAATCGCACTCTCAATTTCGGTTTGGGGTGTGCGATGGATTTCCTGACTTCGGCTCGCCAATGGTTGCGGGTTGTGGATATGAATGACCGCGGCGTCATTCCCCTGAAAGGAGTCGGTAACAATGAAGAAATCTTCTGCTCTGTTCGCCTGCTTTGCTTTAGCTGTAAGTTCCTGCGCCGCTGCGCCTAAAGATACTAGCCTCAAAGCCCAGCTGGATTTTGAAAATAACTACATTACTCTTCCGCTCGACGAATACGACATGAGTGACCAGGCCCAAGATATAACATATAGGGCGTATTTGTTGATTCTTAAAGAGTGCTACGCGAAAAAGGGATACGATTTTGAAATTCTAGAAAACGGCTTGGTTTCTGGCAACGCCTCCCAGTACGGCTCCTGGAACGTGAAGCATGCGGCGAATCATTTTACGTCCAGCAAAGTCAGAGAAGAGCAGGAAAGGATTTATGAGAGCATCCCTGAAGACGTCAGGGCCAGCTGCCGCGAAGAGCATCGGGAAGAACTGAATGCGCTCAAGTTTGATGAGGCTGATGAGGAAAAGTACCGCCCCGTCCGTCGTATCAGTGGCGAAGCGTACCAGCGTGCGCAGGGTGACCCTGAATGGAAGAAAGCCCGCTCAGATTGGTGGGACTGCCAGCGTGAGAAAGGGTTGACGCCTCGCACCGGGGACGGTGAATGGACGAGCAAAGAAACGGCCAATCTGAATGCTGATGATCCCAAAGTGTTGGAGGAGGTTATCCGCCTGGCGACCATTGAAGCTCAATGTAGTGAGAAGGTGAGGTTGGCTCAGCGTTTGGGTGATCTTGAGGCGTCCTATCAGGGTCCTTTGATTGAGAAGAATCAGGCGTTGCTGAATGATTTGAAGGCCTATCGTGACGCGAAGATAGCCAAGGCGCGTGAAATCATCGCCACCCACCAGTAGATATCAGCGACAAGCAGATAGGAGCCCTTGGGATAATTGGGGTAACTCCGTTTGAACGTCGAGGTATGGAGGAGGAAAAGCCTATGCGTAAGGCTCTCTCTGCGGTAACAGTATTCTGCCTGCTGGGGGCGTGCGTGTCCTGCTCCAACAGCGCCGAGCGGGACACCTCACGAAAAGCTGTTCTCGATTATTCAAAGAACTATATACATCTTCCACTGGACGAGTATGCCTTCGATGAACTAACAGTCCGTACGGTGAGCACGGCGTGGCACACGCTCATGTCCGAATGCTACGCGCACCACGGGCAGTCCTACGCTGTGCCCTCAATAGACACCCCGCAACCCGGGGGGGGCTATACGGCAACTGGAACGTCGAGTACGCCAAAAAGTATGGGTACTCCCAGAAGGAATCCCGAGGCCCAGACGATTCAGCATCAGACGACATCAACACCCGGTGCCAAGAAGAGGTGAAAGCCGCATTCTCTGACGTCGAACTGGACGAAAAAGAATACCGGTTCGTAGGAGAGCTCAACTCACAGGCATACACCTACGCCTCCCAAACCGATGAGTGGAAAAATATCCGCTCAGAATGGTGGGCCTGCCTGCGTGAACGCGGACTAACCCCCAGGGAAGGAGAGCGCGACTGGACGTCCGAAGAAAGCGCACATCTCATGACTTCTTCCCAAGGCAACGAAGAAGCTAAGCCGGAGGAAATTCGCCTCGCAACGATCGAAGCGGAATGTAACCAGAAGGTGGGTATGGCTCAGCGCCTGGGCGATATTGAGGCGTCCTACCAGGGGCCTCTCATCGAAAAGAACCAGGCGAAGCTTAACCAGTTGAAAGAAGAGAAAGAAAAGCGTGTGGCGAAGGCGCGTGAAATTATCGCCACCCGCCAGTAGCCGCACCCGCTGAATGGCAGAACGGGCGAACCAGCCGCAGATTGCGCACAAGTTGCCCACAAGAAAATCCGTGCACAAGAAAATTTCACAAAGAAGGAGCCGGGGAGTGTCACCACTCCCCGGCTCCCGCTGTATCCACTCTCAACCTCGCAGCCTACGCCAGCGCACCTACAGGCCCGCCAGCTCAAGGCCACTCAGCGTCAGGTTGCTTAGCCCTTTAGCCCACCGGAACGTTAACGTTCACCAGCGAGTACAGATCCTTCGGATCATCCGGGCTAGCAACTAGGTCAATGAACTGCTGCAGGTCGGTGTCCTGCGTAGCCGCACGGGCATAACGCAGACCCGAGAAGTCAGAAATCGCGAAGCCCACCGAATCAAACAGGGTAATCTGCTCATCCGACACGCGGCCCGGCTCCTCACCGGTCAGAACCTTCCAGAACTCCACCACCGGGAAGTCCGGGTCCTTCTGCTGAATCTCGCCCTCAATGCGGGTCTGCGGCGGGAACTCAACAAAAACGGTGGAACGGTCCAGAATTTCGCTTTCCAGCTCAGTCTTGCCGGGGCAGTCGCCACCAATAGCGTTCAGGTGCACGCCGGGCTTCACCTGGCGGTCCAGCAGAACCTTCGCCTGCTGCTTATCGGCGGTGCAGGTGGTAATAATGTCTGCGCCCTCGACAGCCTCGTCCACGTCCTTAGCCAGGTGGATGCGGAAGCCCAGCGGCTCAAGGTTACGGCGGAACTTCTCCATCGCGTGCGGATCAACGTCGTAGACGGACAGGTCCTCAATGCCGAGCACAGCGCGCATACCCAGCGCCTGGAACTCAGACTGCGAGCCGGTACCGATCATCGCCATCTTCTTCGAATCCTTGCGTGCCAGGTGCTTAGCAACCATGGCGGACACGCCGGCGGTACGCAGCGCGGTCAGCAGGGTCATCTCAGCCAGGAACACCGGGTAGCCGTTGTCCACGTCAGCGAGCAGACCGAACGCGGTCACGGTCTGGAAGCCGCGTGCCGGGTTCGACGGGTGGCCGTTCACATACTTGAAGGAGTAGGTGATGTTATCGGAGGTGGGCATCAGCTCAATCACACCGAAGGGGGTGTGGGAGGCGACGCGCGGAATCTTGTCGAAGCTCTGCCACTTCTTGAAGTCTTCTTCGAGGAAGTCGACCATGCCGGCAATGATGTTGCCTACGCCGTCCTTCTGAATCCACTTCGCCATCGAGGCGACATCAACAAATTCCACCGCGTGTGCGCTAGGACGTTCAGTCATGATTTTCTCCTTTGAATAATTATGCTGCAAACAATGCGTTGGCAGTGAGTGCGTTTAGCGCGGATATTAGCAATAATTATGCCAAAAATATTCCAGAACACACTCTTAAAAAATTTATTTTGGTTTTTGGTGCGTGCACGGTGAGCTAAGCACCGTGCACGCGGGCGGGTGAGTTAGGGCTTGTCGTGGTGGCCCTTATGCGCGGTACCGTGGTCTTCATCGTCGGCAAATTCGTCGAGCGCGATGTGGGTGCGCGGCTCCGAGACGAGCTTCTTCACCACGGGGCGGGCAGCAATCACAGGCACGGAACCGGTGTAGCCGTCACGCACGCGAGCAATCTCGTTGACGCGGTCACGAACCATGAACCAGCCGATAATCAGCAGCGGGATAACCACCAGCAGCGACGCCAGGGTGTAGGTGCCCACCGGGTAATCCAGCGCCATCAGCACAATCACAATCGCGAGGAATACCATCACAGCCCAGTCGCTGAAACGACCACCGGGTGCGCGGTAGTTGGGGCGCTTGTACTTGCCCTCACCGACCAGCTTCAGGTACTTCTGATGCGACATTGCGATAGCCGCCCAGCTGGCCATGGTGCCCACGGATGCGATGTTCAGCACGACCTCGAATGCCTGCTCGGGAACGAAGAAGTTCAGCACAACACCGAAGAGGCCAATTACACCGGTCAGCAGAATACCTGCCACCGGAACGCCGGAGCGGGACACCTTGGTGGTGAACTTCGGTGCCGAACCTGCAACACCCATCGAGTGGAGAATACGGCCGGTGGAGTACAGGCCGGCGTTCAGCGAGGAAGCAGCCGCGGTAATAACGACCAGTTGCATAATCGGTGCGGTACCGTCAATGCCGATAGCATCGAAGAAGGTCACGAACGGCGACTCTGCATCCTTGTATGCGGTGTAGGGCATGAGCAGGCAGAGCAGAACCACGGAACCAACGTAGAAGATCGCGATACGCCAGATCACGGTGTTGATAGCGCGGGGGATAACCTTCTCAACGTTCTTGGTTTCACCACTGGTGGTGCCGACCAGCTCAATACCGGCGTAGGCGAACACAACGCCCTGAACCACGATAAGAGCGGGAAGAATACCGTTGGGGAAGAAGCCGTCATTGGCTGCAATAAGGCTCAGGCCGGGGGTGACGCCGTTGATGGGTTCACCGAAGACCAGGTACCAGATACCTACCGCCATGAAGGACAGCAGGGCAAGGATCTTAATGAGTGCGAACCAGAATTCCAGCTCACCGAAGATCTTCACGGAGATGAGGTTCAAAGCAACGGTGATGACAACGACGATGAACGCGCTGAGCCACTGGGGAATATCTGCGAAGAACTGGTTGTATCGACCGAACCAGCTGATGTAGATAGCGATAGCGGTGGCGTCTGCAACGGCGGTCATTGCCCAGTTCAGCCAGTACAGCCATCCGGATACGAATGCGGCCTTTTCGCCGTAGAATTCGCGGGTGTAGGAGACAAAGGAGCCCGAGGAGGGGCGGTGAAGAATCAGCTCGCCGAGGGCTCGAAGGATCAGGTAGCCGAAGAAGCCGATGACGGCGTAGATGACGGCGAGCATGGGGCCTGCGTCCTGCAGGCGGCTACCGGTGCCCAGGAACAGGCCGGTACCAATAGCGGAACCGATGGCGATCATCTGGAGCTGGCGTGCGCCGAGCCCCTTGTGGAAGCCTTCCTGCTCGTGTGCGAACGGGTCGTCTGTGGGGGGCTTAGTGTACTGATCCGCTGCAGAAGTCTGCGGGTTCTTGTTCGGTGAGGTGCTCACGCTATACCTCCTTGGATAGTTACGTCTGAAGCACGTGCTACACGAAATGTGGTTGGGAACACGTCTATGGGTTGTTAATGACTATAGCACGGTAATTTAGGTAATATAACTCGCATCACGTAACAATTTATATACATATAGTGCATATCTTATAAATATATTTGGTTCATGTTGTATTGTGTGGTTTTCATTGTTTTGTGAAATAGATTAATTGAACCCTGAGTCCAAAAAATCAATTACCCCACCACCGCACAGCACAAGAGCACCCACAGCGGGGTGCTCTCACAACCTATTCAAAACGGGGACTTAGCCCTTCATAAGGCGCGTAATCTTCGCGCGCAGCGCGCGCTCGCGACGATTCAACCACCACCAGCTCGGCCAACGCATCAACGACTTACGGCCCACCTGCACGACCGAGGGTAGCTTCGCCTCCGCAAGCGCCACATCAATCTCGTGGTCACTCGCGCCCTCATCACGCATTTTCTCCATCAATTCAAGGGATTTTGCCATATCGCCATGCCCCAAAACATGCCGACTCTTACGCTCCAGCACCGCGTCCAGACGGGTGCGCACCGGAGCAATAGCGGCGGCGTTCGGGTGCTCACGTTCAGCGCGACGCTGCGCCTGACGAGCCCGTTTTTCGCGGTTAAGCTCGCGCCGCTTCGCGCTATTTTTTGCCTTTGATGCGCCCATGAGAGTCCCTTTCGGTGCCGCAATATCGTGTGCGTTATCCCCGTAGCGGGTCGGGCTGGTGATTGAACCGCGGGCCGAACCCCACTCGAGGCATTAGGTCATTAATACCTCTACTTTACCGCGTAATTCCGCGGAATCTCCGGCCGAGCAAACCCCAAAAAACCCCACAAAAAGATAGAGCTTCTTAGTTATGCCTTGGTAAAATAGTGCGAGTAGGAGGCGCCCCGCGCGCCAACAAAATGGTGAACCGGTCCACTAGGTGTCCGGTCGCATCTATCCAAGGAGTCAGCATATGGCTATTGCAACCCCCGAAGTCTACGCAGAAATGCTGCAGCGTGCGAAGGAACAGGGCTTCGCATACCCCGCAGTGAACGTGACCTCCTCGCAGACCCTGAACGCCGCAATCCGCGGCTTCGCAGAGGCCGGTTCGGACGGTATCATCCAGGCATCCACCGGTGGCGCAGCATACTGGTCCGGCGCTTCCAAGAAGGACATGGTCGTTGGCTCCCTGGCCTTCGCAGCCTACGCACGTGAAGTTGCTAAGCAGTACGACGTGAACATTGCACTGCACACCGACCACTGCCCCAAGGACAAGCTGGAGGGCTTCGTTCTGCCCCTGCTGGCAGAGTCCGAGAAGGCTGTCGCCCGCGGTGAGGATCCCATCTTCAACTCCCACATGTGGGACGGTTCCGCAATCGACCTGGACGAGAACCTGAAGATCGCATCCGAGCTGATCGAGCGTACCTCCAAGGCAAAGATCGTGCTCGAGGTTGAGATTGGTGCCGTCGGTGGCGAGGAAGACGGCGTTGAAGGCGCTATCGACGACTCCCTGTACACCACCGTTGCAGACGCCATCAAGACCGTTGAGGCCATCGGCCTGGGCGAGAAGGGCACCTACATGGCAGCCCTGACCTTCGGTAACGTTCACGGCGTGTACAAGCCCGGTAACGTGCACCTGCGCCCCGAGCTGCTCAAGGAAATCCAGACCGAGGTCGGCGCCAAGTACGGCAAGGGTGACAAGCCCTTCTACCTGGTGTTCCACGGTGGCTCCGGCTCCACCGAGCAGGAGATTGCAGACGCAGTGTCCTACGGTGTTATCAAGATGAACATCGACACCGACACCCAGTACGCCTTCACCCGCCCCGTTGCCGGCCACATGTTCAGCAACTACGACGGTGTGCTGAAGGTTGACGGCGAGGTCGGCAACAAGAAGACCTACGACCCCCGCGTTTGGGGTGCCGCTGCTGAGGCAGGCATGGCCGCTCGCGTGGTCGAGGCTTGCCAGCAGCTCGGCTCCGTCGGTACCTCCCTGAACAAGTAAGGTACCGCGCGCCTAGCGCAGCCGCAGAGCAAAGAGCGGTGCCCGCCTCCTCTTCACGAGGGGTGGGCACCGCTCTTTTAAATCGCGGGTGAGGGTCGGTCGGGGCCGACGCTCGCGCCGGGGCTCAGCTGGGCGGGGTTGACCCGCCGCCGCGGTCGACTAGTGGCCGCCGCAGCCGCAACCACCGCATCCGCAGCCGCCGGACTTGACGGCCACCGAGCCGGAGGCGGGAATACCGTCGCCGGTGTCGCCGCCCATGAGGTTCACGCGGTTGCCGATGTCCGGGCCGCCCACCGGCTGGGCGGTCTTGCCGGCCAGGGTGGCCGCAAAACCGGCGGGCTCGGCCAGGGGGCTGAGGTTCGGCACCATGGAGGAGCCGGTCGGGCCGCACGCCGCGGCGGCCGCGTTCGCCTTCGGCTGCGACACCATGTGCGCGCGGGAGAAGCGCTTAATCTGCTCTGCGGTCGGGTAGGTGAAGGACACCTTCACCTCGCCGTTGACGAGCATGAGCGGCAGCACCTCGCGGCCGTTCATCTCAATCTGCTCGGCCACCGGGGCGCACTCCTCAAATGCAGAGGGGTACGAATCGGTGGAGTACACCTCAATCTCAACGCCCGAATCCAGGGCTTCCTGAGCTGCCCCCAGGAAGATGGAGCGCTCCATGTCCTGTGGGTCCTCCGGGTTCTCGCCCGGGCCGGGGATAAATACTTCAAGAACGGTCTCGGTTGCCGTTTCAGTCATCGTGTAGCCTTCTTACTCTCTCGGCGCGCACCTGTTCGCGGCGCCGGTTCTTCCCTAAGTGTACTCGCGCGCTACCCGCGCATTGAAGCGAGGCTAAAATGCCAGATTTGCGGAATATTTGCAGAAATTCGCTGAAACCGATTACGGTTCATATGTAGCGGCCCCGGGTGCGGTATTCTGAGTTCATATGCACCGGAGTGTCTAGAGCGGCTTCCCTCAACTGGCCTCCCCGGGAGCCCCGGTGCGGAATCCATCAGGCAATGACGCCGCATCCGTCGCGGACGAGCCTGCGCTACGAAAAATACGCTACCCCTAGCGCTAGAGAAGGAGCACATATGTTTGGTTTCGGCAAGAAGAAGAAGGAAGCCGCCGCACAGGAAGCCGCATCCGCAGACGTCTACGTCGCACCCGTCACCGGCGAGTACCTGCCGCTGAGCGAAGTTTCCGACCCTGTCTTCTCCCAGGGTGTCATGGGTGACGGCTACGCCGTGAACCCCACCGCAGGTACCATCGTTGCCCCCGTTGCGGGCACCATCGCCCTGATTCAGGACACCCTGCACGCCTTCATGCTCCGCACCGACAACGGCGGTGAGGTGCTCGTGCACATCGGTATCGACACCGTTGAGCTCGGCGGCGAGGGCTTCACCAAGATTGCAAACGTGGGCGACAAGGTGGAGGCAGGCGCCCCCATTATCGAGGTGGACTGGGCAGCCATCGAGGGTCGTATCCCCTCCAAGGAAACCATGGTGATGATTACCAACACCGCCAAGTTCAACATCTCGAAGGACTCCGAGGCACGCCGCCCCGTCAACGCCGGTGACCGCGTGGCCCAGGCTACCAAGAAGTAATCGAGGCCCCTACGTTGGGTGAAGGCCTCGTGCAGTGACCGCACGAAAGGCCGCGTTCTGCAGGCTCGCACGAGTCTAGAACGCGGCCTTTTTCGTTATTCGAGAAATTTTTTAACGACCCCGGGGTGTTAAACCCGAAAAGCGGCGGAAAAGGTGAAACGCCCAACCGCCCCTTGCGCCGAGAGTAAAAAGGAGGTGTGCATAGTACCCCAGAATCCCTAAATACCCGTGAAGAAACGATAAAAAATCGTTATTCTACTTAGAGTTACAGTTTGAGTTGAGAGATTCCGGCATCTCAGCTATAAACGGAAACTTTGAACCCAACCACACACATAACGCTCAACTCACTACAGAAAAAAAGGACCACTACGGTGACCGTACTCTCGAACACCACCAAGAAGATGAGCCGCCGCGGCTTCCTCGGTGCCTCCGCACTCGTGCCCGCAGCCCTCGCGCTGCAGACCGGCGAAGCCCACGCAGCCGCCAACACGACCGCACAGCTTGCCGCCGTGCGCAGCGGATCCCCCGCGCACCAGCTGCTGTACAAGACCGATGAATTCTTCATCGCACACCGCGGTGCGGGCAACATCAGCCCCGAGCACACCGCCTACGCATACGCCGAGTCCGTACGCCGCGGCGCCCTGGCCGTCGAAATTTCCGTGCGCACCACCCGCGACGGCAAGTTCGTCTGCATGCACGACGCCAGCATCAAGCGCACCACCGGCGCCAACCTGGTCGTCCGCGACACTAACCTCGACGAGCTGCGCCGCCACCGGGTCGACATGCGTGAAAACCTGGGCGATAACATCGGCCTGTACGACATCCCCACCCTCGAAGAGGCCATCGAAGCCATCAACAACGTGCCCGAAGGCGGCGAATACGCCTCCATCGGCGGCAAGAAGGTTGTGCTCTTCATCGAGGCGAAGGACGGCCCGGCACAGCAGGGCCTGCTCAAGTTCATCACCGACCGCGGCCTGCAGCGCCGCACCGTCATCAAGATGTACCGCGACGGCAGCGGCGGCTTCAACCCCACTTCTCGCTACCTCAAGCTCGTGAACGCCGCGGGCTGCGGCACCTGGTGCTACTTCGACGGCGGCGACCCCATCGACAAGATTTCCGCCATGGCCCGCCACAAGAACGTGGACGCCCTCGGCGTGCCCTTCTACGAGAAGCCCACCGGCGCGGGCTACGGCTCCATGAGCGAGGACGCCGTGCGCACCCTCACGGGCCTTGGCAAGGCTGTCATCGTGTGGGAGGTCCACCGCCGCTCCGTCTACGAAAACTACAAGGCGCTCGGTGTGAAGGGCTTCATGTGCCCCGACCCCTACTGGGTGATCGGCGACCCCTTCGACTCCAGCGTGAAGATTAACACCGGCCGTCGCCAGCACGGCATCCTGCCGGCCGACCCCTCCACCGCGGCCGACATGCCCGAACTGAACGGCAAGGCCATCGTGCACCGCCAGCGTTACGACGAGTCCGTGCTGCTCGGCCCCCTGTCTAACTTCACCACCCGCGATAAGTACACCCTGGACTTCTCCATGAAGTGGACCGGTGAACTGCCCAAGCAGCAGAGCCACTACGGCTACGTTGCCTTCGGCCGCCAGCACGATGGTGCCTTCGGCATCGGCAAGAAGTTCGCCGCCAAGCAGGATGACGGCACCTACCTGCTCGCGGTGCGCCCCTCGTACCAGGGCGGCTCGGTCGCGCAGATTCTCTGTTTCGCCCCCGGCCAGTCCACCCCGCGCGTGCTGCACACCATGAAGCTGCGTCAGAAGGTCACCACCGGCCAGGCGCTGAACTGCAAGATCGTGGTGAACAAGAACAGCTTCTACTACACGATCAACGGCCAGTACTCCAGCCCGATTAACCACAGCGCCTACCGCGGCCCGTACGTGCACTTCGGCCGCTTCCACGGCACGAATGACGGTGGTCCTCTGGAGCTGACCCGCATCGAGGCACGCCAGTCCTGGGTTTGAGAACGCAGGTGGGCTTAAACCACCGCCGAGCACCACGCCACTCGCGGCTCACCACCGCGGAGAGCGAGGCGCAGGGCTTCGCGGATGCACACCGAGCATCCCTTCCGGGCTAGGCCTCCCATAACCCCCAGCTGCTCGCGTACCGAGCGGGAATTCACCCCGAAGGGGGCTGCATCCGTGGCGGATGCGGCCCCCTTCGAGGCGCTCGGGCGGGTTGGCTGGGCGGGGGAGAGAGGCAGCGGCGGCGCGCGAGGGCACCCCGCGCGCGTTTTGGGGCGCGTAGCGTGCCGCGGGGTAGGGGAGAAGCACGGGACTAGAATTAAAAGCGTCAGAGTCGACCGCACCGGCCGCCCCAACCCGAAAGGCACGCCATGACCACCTCGCCCGAAAACCCCGCCGCCGAGAGCGCTACTTCCGAAAAGCCCGTCGCAAAGTCTGCTCAGCTGCGAGGCCGCACCGAACCGCACATGCAAAGCATCAACATGCCGCAGCGCGAACCCATCGACCCCTACGAGCGGCCCTCCTACCCCTTCTTCTACGTGCCCACCGACCTGCTCATCGGCGGCAGCTGGGTCACCGGCGACAACGGCTCCTTCCCCGTGCACAACCCCTCCTGCGGCCAACTCCTCGCGCACGTCGCCGACGCCAGCGTCGAACAGGGCATCGAAGCACTCGACGCCGCCTGCGACGCCCGCGCCTCATGGGCGGCAACCAGCGCCCGCGAACGCGCCGACATCCTCAACCGCGCCTACACGCTCATGACGCAGCGCACCGAAGTCATCGCCCGGCTCATGACCCTCGAAATGGGCAAGCCCCTCGACCAGTCCCGCGGCGAAGTCGCCTACGCGGCAAACTACCTGCGCTGGTACGCCGAAGAAGCCGCCCGTAGCTTCGGCCGCACCGCCGTCGCCCCCGAATCCGGGCTGCAGATCACCACCGTACGCCGCCCCGTCGGCCCCTGCCTGCTGATTACCCCCTGGAACTTCCCGCTCGCCATGGCGGCACGCAAGGTCGCCCCGGCGCTCGCGGCGGGCTGCACCGCGGTGCTCAAGCCCGCCTCCCTGACCCCGCTCAGCTCCCTGTACTTCGCGTCCCTGATGCGTGAGGCGGGCCTGCCGGACGGCGTGCTGAATGTGGTGACCACCTCCCGTACCAGCGAGGTTGTCTCCGCGCTGATGGCTGATGAGCGCCTGCGGAAGGTCTCGTTCACCGGCTCTACCGCCGTGGGCCGCACCCTGCTCGCGCAGGCTTCGCAGAACGTTCTGCGCACCTCCATGGAACTGGGCGGCAACGCACCGTTCATCGTCTTTGAGGACGCGGACATCCCCGCCGCCGTGGAGGGCGCCTACGCGGCGAAGATGAGGAACATGGGCGAGGCCTGCACCGCCGCCAACCGATTCATCGTGCACGAGGACGTGGCAGAAGAGTTCACGCGCGCCTTCGTGGAGCGCATGGAGGCGACCGTCGTGGGTGACGGAACCGTCGACGGAACCGACTGTGGACCGCTAATTCAACCTTCAGCGGTTGAATCCATGCTTTTTATGGTCGAAGACGCCCTGGGCAAGGGCGCGCTCCTCGCCTGCGGCGGAGACATTCCCGAGCTTGAGGAGAACGTTCCGAGCGATACCGGCGGCATGCCCAGGAACCTCAACAAGGGCAACTTCGTGACTCCCACCGTGCTGACCGGCGTGACCGATTCGATGCGTGTGTGGCGTGAAGAAATCTTCGGCCCCGTCGCCCCGATTGCCACGTTCGGCGGCTACGGCGAGGAAGGCGAACGCACCGCCCTGAAACTCGCCAACGACACCGAGTACGGCCTGGCGGCGTACGTGTACACGAGCAACCACCCGCGCTTTACGCGCATGGCGGCTGGTCTGGAGTTCGGCCTGATCGGCTACAACTCGGGTGTTATCTCGAACGCGGCGGCACCCTTCGGCGGTGTGAAGCAGTCCGGCATGGGCCGCGAGGGCGGCCCGGAGGGCCTGGAAGAGTACACCGAGCTGCAGTACATCGGCGCGCCGAACCCGTTCGCCGGATAGGCTGAGATACCAGTTACGGCGAATCCTGGATACAGCAAATCCTGGATACAGTGAAGCCCCGGCGGGCACCCGAGAAGTGAACTGCCTCCCGTTTCTTGGACAACAAAATTAAAGTCCAAGAAACAGGAGGCT
>ERZ1674170.44-NODE-44-length-24285-cov-19.600330_pt1 | contig 24285 bp, 19 predicted proteins | sample MGYA00581300_ERZ1674170 | MGnify/ENA primary metagenome ERZ1674170 (study PRJEB41354, sample SAMEA4873325) | human saliva metagenome | biome: human-associated habitat [ENVO:00009003]; feature: mouth environment [ENVO:08000002]; material: saliva material... | reverse complement strand
TCGCCGCGGCGGGCGAAGTGCGCGGCGATGGCGGCCAGCGCGAGGGAATCCGGGCCGCCGCTGCAGGCGACCAGGAGCAGGGGCAGGTCGGCGGCGTCCGGCTCGGGTGCGGTGCGGCTGGTGCGGGAGCGTCCGGTGGCTTTGATGCTTCCGGCGCCGAGGAGCTTTTCGAGGGCGGCGGCGAGGTGTCGGCGGGCGGTGCCGACGGCCGGATGCAGGCGTCCTGCGCGTCCATTCTGCATGGTGGTTCCTTTATATAGGCGTGCGGAGGGTTAGGTGAGGGGGTTAGTAATGGCCAGCTCGATGCCGAGCTCTTGGGCGACCTTGAGGACCGCGCCAATTGACGGGCCGGGTAGCCCACGCTCAATATCGCGGATTGTTTTATCGCTGAGCCCGACCATCCACGCCAACTCCATTTGGGTGATTTTTTCGTACTTGCGGACGGCACGAACCTGCGCACCGAATTCTTGCGCGAACCCTGCTGCGTCGAATGCCATAGGGGTTCCCTCCTCACCGCTACAGAACCTCAGGTTATACGAAGTATTCTTCGTAATATGCCCATATTAGCATTCCCGGAGGTGCTCATAGGCTATTTTCCGAAGAATAGTTCGGTTAAACCTGCCCTTCCGGTACCCCCCCCAAACACAGCCAAGGAACACAGTAAAGGGGGCGTGCCCACCGCCTCCAGCACGCACGAAAACTCGCACGAACCAGACACGGGGAACACGCCCCCAGCAAGCCCTCCGCTCACCTGCCGCTAGGACAGCGACTGCAGACGAGCCACAATCGGTGCCAGCTCTTCATGGTAATCAAGAACCATGAGAGGGGTGAAAATAGTGCGGTACGAAGCGTAATAGAAATCCGGTGTTTCATTGAAATCCCACAGCGTGTACCCGTCAGTGGCGAACCTAGTGTCATACGCCCTGCTATCTTCCCCCTTCGCCAGCGCATGCTGGTACACCCAGCTCATTGCTCGATGCAACTCGCTCCCCTCCCTAATGGGAGCAGCACCCTTCTCAGCACGCACAGCATTCGCCGCATCCAGAGATTCCAAAGTCACCTTGGGGCTACCCGCGGCACGATAAAGGAAAGTAAAGTAGGCGCCGCGACTTGCCGGAGTGTCGTAATGGAAGGAACCATCAGACCAACCGGTGGTCAAACCCACGCGGGTCGCCCAAATAGCAACCTTATAGCGTGCATCGCCCGGGGTCAGATCGGTGTACGGGGACTTCTCCGGCAGGTTCTTCACCTCGGGTGAACCAGCCAGATGGTACAGGTACTCCAGCAAGCGGCCGCGCGAAATGGTCATGACCCCGTTCGGCAACTTATCTTCACGGGTTGTGCCCAGCCCAACAACCTGCTTCTTCGTAATTAGGCCGGTACACTCCGCCCAGTGCAAACTGGTGATAACGTTCTTGCCGTAAAAGAAGTGCATGTCAAAACAATTAACATCGAATTCCAGCTCTTCAACAGGCTGTGCAGATTTCGGCTGAATGTATGCCGCCTGGGCTACGCCCTGACCCATGCACCCCATAGCCAGCGCCAACAGTGCCGCTGCGCCGCGGGTCGAAAGGTTCTTCTTCATTTTCTATCCTCGGTGAAAGATGTGAGAGTAGAAGAAGAGTGAATCCCTTTGAAGATACCCGGAATCTGCACCTCGCGCAATCAACTATGCCCGGCGTGCAGGCAGATGCGGCGAAAGACACAACAAAGGCGAAAGGTGCAACAAAAAAGGGGCGTGCCCACCGCCTCCGGCACGCACGAAAACTCGCACGAACCAGACGCTGGGAACACGCCCCCTCCAAAAACCGGGTGCACCTAACCGGTGCGGCAGCTTAGTGACCCTCAGCTGCGAAACGGTCGATAGCCTCCTGAACCATCTTCTCGGCAGCAGCCAGGTCTTCCCAGCCCTCGCCCTTAACCCACTTGCCGGGCTCCAGGTCCTTGTAACGCTCGAAGAAGTGCTGGATCTCAGCCTTCAGCTGCTCGGGAACATCAGCCAGGGACTTGATGTGGTCATAGCGCTTGTCGGTGGGAACGCACAGAACCTTAGCGTCGCCGCCGGCCTCGTCGGTCATGTTGAACACTGCAACGGGGCGAGCCTCAACCAGCACGCCGGGAACCACGTCAACATCCAGAATCAGCATGGCGTCCAGCGGGTCGCCGTCCTCACCCAGGGTGTTCTCGAAGTAACCGTAAGCGGTGGGGTACTGCATGGAGGTGAACAGCACGCGGTCCAGGCGCAGGCGGCCGGTCTCGTGGTCCACTTCGTACTTCACGCGGGAGCCGCGGGGGATTTCAATAGTGACGTCGAGTTCCATCGGAACCTTCTTTCTCGTGAGTTAAGGTCACTTTCGCGGCGACATCGGCGCACGGGTGCGAAAGCTAGGTGTTGAACTCACCCATTGTAACCCGTTCGCACGTGCCGAAACCGCGTATTACGGGGGCAAAACGGGGCGGCGTGGGTAACGCCCCAATTCGATACCCGGCGCGCCCTGCCGCTATGCTCGAAGGATGCCCTCCTTCAATCCTCACGCACAGACCCCCGGCCGCCCTCACGCCGGCCGAACCCTCACCCGCCGCGCCGCCCTCACCCTCGGCGGCATGTTCCTGCTGACCGCCTGCGGGTCGGCGGCCGTGGAGCAGAAGCGTCCCGAGGGTTCTACAAGCCCCTCGGGAAGCGCATCCGGCACCGCCAGCGAGCCGGCTACCGCCTCCGCAAGCGCCACCCCGAGCCTCGCACCCGCACTGAACGCAGAGGATGCCGAGCGCCTGCGTTCCAGCCTCGACAAGCTATTCGCCGACGGCACCTACCCGCAGTACAGCATCCTCGTGACCAGCCTGGACGGCGGCCTCACCGGTACGGGCGCGACCACCGCGCCGGGCGACCTCTACGCCGCCAATGCCGATGCCGCGCGCGTGCCCGCCTCCACCTTCAAGATTCTGACCTTCTTCGCCCTGAGCCGTCACGCCAACCTGCAGGGCCGCCTGACCACCCGCGCGGTGCGCCAGGGCGATGCGCTGTACCTCGTGGCCGGAGGCGACTCCCTGCTGGGTGCGGGAGTCTCCGACCCGAAGCAGGTCGTGGGGCGGGCCGGCCTGGCCACCCTTGCCGAGCAGACGGTCAAGGCCGTTGCCGCGGGCGATAAGCCGACCAGCGCCATGCCCGTCTACCTGGACACCGCGCTCTTCACCGGCCCGAGCGTCAACCCCGGCTGGGAGGAGGGCGACGTGTCCAGCGGGCAGATTACCCCTATCCACCCGATTGCGCTCGAATCGCACACGGTGCCGGGCAAGTCGACCGCAAGCAACCCGGTGCGCCCGGAGGACGCCGCCGTGGCCGCCCAGCAGGCGTTCGTGGATGCGCTCAACACCGCCGGCAAGGAGCCGGGTCTGAGCTTCACCCTGGCCGAGCACGCGACCGCGCCCACCGGGGCGACCGAGGTGGGGTCGGTGGAGTCGGCCACCCTGTTCGAGCAGGCGCAGCACATGATGCTCGAATCCGATAACGCCCTGGCCGAGGTTCTGGGACGCTACGCCGCCATTGCCGCGGGCAGGGAGGGTAGCGCCGAGGCCGCCCAGCAGACGGTACGGCAGACGCTCGTGGATGCCGGCGTGACCGTGGAAAACCTGGTGCAGGCCGACGTGTGCGGCATGTCCCTGACGGACCGTGTGACCGCCCGAACCCTGGTGCAGACCGTGGCCCTGCTCAACGCCGATGAGCGCGCCGAGCAGCTCATGCAGGCCTTCCCACTCGCGGGCGATAGCGGAACCCTGGCCGATCGTTTTGCGGCGGCGAATTCGGTGCACGCGCGCGGCTTTGTGCGCGCCAAGACGGGCACCCTCTATACGGTGTCCTCGCTGTGCGGTGTGGCGACCCGCCCGGACGGCACGCTCCTGATCTTTGCGATTATTCTGAACGACCTGGGCGGGGCGGAGGCCCTGCCCGCGGCGAAGGAGCGCGTGGACGCTGCGGCCGCCGCGATTGCGGACCGTTCGAGCGCGCCGAGTGCGTCTGCCGATGCTTCTGCGGGTGCCCCTGCGGCGGCTTTAACCCCCGCGCCTGCGACGGCTTCGGAAGGGGCGAGTGCCCCGGTTTCTGAGGCGCCCGCGACGGGTGCTGCCTCCTAGCGTGCGTGCCCGGATAGCCCCGAAAGCCCCCTAAATCATCCCGTATAGGTTGATTTTCCGCAGTGTTTCACGTGAAACCTGAAAATCAACCTCTCAGGGCGAGGGGCCGACTCGGGGTGCTAATAAGCCCTCCCAATCGGGATTCGCACCCACTCCCCCGGCGGGTTTCACGCCCGTCCTATTTCCCTCTTCTCCAGCAGAAAAGCCACCATGGACCTTACCTTCACCCTCGCCGATCTGACCGCAACCTCAGCCTGCGAGCTGCGGCTCTACACCGAGCTTCGGGAACGTGCACAGAAGCAGACTGCGCGCCCGGCTGAGTCGGAGCTTGAGCGCGCCCGCGAAGCGTACCGCGAGTGCCTGCGAGTACTGACCGAGGGTGGGGTGGTCACCGGTGAGCATGCGGGCGGTAAGGCGCACCCGGTGCCCCTGGCGGCAACCTCCGCGGCGGGGCTGACCTACACGGTGGAGCTCGACCGCCTGGAGTACGCAGTCACGAACGGTGCACCCGCGGACAGCACCGCCGAGGGCAATACCGCCCAGATTGTCTGCACCCCGCGCCTGGGTGAGGCGGCGCATCGGGCGCTGCTACGCGGTGCCCTGGCGGCGCACCTGCTGACCGCCGGGGTCGCCAAGAGCGCCGAGAACGCGGTGCGCCTCGACCTCCATCTGGAGCACGGCACTGAGGGATACGGCACTGAGGGATACGGCACTGAGGGATACGGCACTGAGGAGTACGGTGCAGAGTCCGAATCGGCGACCCCGGAGCACCACTCCCCCGTTCCTCAACCTCACCGGGTTGATTCGGCGCGTATTCTGCCGCTGATTCGCCTGCAGGAGCAGCGCCTCCTGCTGCTCACCCAGGCGCTGAACGAGGGTGTAGAACCGGCGGAACTTGCCGAGCGCATCCCGCATTTTCTGACCTGCGACGAGTGCCCGGCGTGCCTGAACGCGGCGGCATCTCTTGCCCTCGCGACCGAGGCCCCGGAACTCGTCACCGAAGACACTGCCGAAGATACCGCCGAGAATCCCGAAACTGAGGAGTACCCGGTCATGTACAGGGTGCCCGCCGCGGTGGAGAACGACAGCGAACAGTACCGCCTGCAGTGCCTGCTGGACGCGCAGCTCGCCTCCCTGGAGGAGCACGCGGCTGAGCACGGCTGGGGTGCCGGTGAACTTGAGGCGGCGATGCTGCTATCCATGACGAACTACCACCGCCGTGAGCGTGCCCTGTTCTGGCGTGAGCACATTCGCCGCCTGGAGGACGGCCCGGCGGGGTGGGTGGCGAGCCGCGATTACGCGTACCTTGGTCGGGTGCAGGTGCTTTCGGTGGAGCATGCGCATGCTCTTCTGAACACCCCCGCAGACCTGGAGGCGCTTGCCACCGCCATGAAGGAGCCCACCGAGGTGCCGGACGCCCCCGGCTGGTATCGTGTGCGCGGCGCGCAGGTGCGCCTGTTGCGTGCGCGAATTGAGGCTGACCCGAGCCTGGTGATTGCGCCCTCTGACCGTGCGGTTTTTTGTGCGTATGAAGCGGGGTTGAGCCCGCAGATTGCGCTGGACCGTATGGAGTCGCAGCTGAATTATTTCCGTGCGTCGAATCCGGGTGAGCGTGTGCCCGCTGAGTTGGCGGCGACGGGTTTCTTTGGCTTGCGTGTGCTGGCGGTGGCGCAGGGCGGTTTTGGTGCCGGTTCCGTGGATTCTGCGGACCCCGAAGAGGCTGGCGCAGAGTCGGCTGGCGCAGAGTCGACCGGTGAGTTCTTGGAGGTGCTTCTGCAGGAGCGCATCCGCGTGAAGGATGAGCCGCACGGTGCCCTGCCCTCGGGCCTTGGTCCGGGCGATCCGGTGTCTACGGCGACGATTGAGGCGGCCCTGCAGGCCGATGTGCACGGGCTACTCTTCGACGGTGCCCTCATGCCTAACGACCCCGTGCCCGCCGAGGATTCCGGGGCTTCAAGCGAGTCCGAAGAGGCTCCCGCCTCGTCCCGCACCCTGCCGAGCGTGCTCGATGCGGCGGCTTCGCTGACGGGGGTGAAGAGTGCTTCCGCGGATTTGTTGTTCCGCCGCGTGCCGCGGCTCAAGCAGAGCGCCTCGAACGCCAAAAATGCAGAAAATCTACCCCGTGAGGTTGATTTTCCGGGCTCTGCCCTACCCACGGTGGATGCCGTGCACGCCGCGGTTCGCGCCCTTGACCGCTCCTATGTGGCGGTTCAGGGCCCTCCCGGTGCGGGTAAGACCTTCCTCGCCTCGCACGTGATTGCGCGTCTGGTGGCTGAGGGTGCGAAGGTGGGCGTGGTGGCTCAGTCGCATGCGGTGATTGAGAATCTCATGTTGGCGTGCTGTGCCCGTGATGGTTTTGATGTTTCGCGTGCGGTGCGTCTGCGCGGCAAGTCGGTGACTCCGGACGCCCCGTGGGCCGAGGTGTCTGATTCCGAGCTGACGGAGCTGATTGCCGGTGCAGGCGGCCTGCTATTTGGCGGTACGGTGTGGGATTACGTGAGTGAGCGTCGCGTGCCCGCCGGGTCGCTGGACGTGCTGGTGGTCGATGAGGCGGGCCAGTTCTCGCTGACGAACACGGCGGCGGCGGCTCGTGCGGCGCGTTCGGTGCTGCTGCTGGGCGATCCGCAGCAGCTGCCGCAGGTGTCGACGGGTGTGCATCCGTACCTGGTGGATGTTTCAGCGTTGGGCTGGTTGTCCAACGGCACGGCGGCGCTGAATCCTCGTTTTGGCTATTTTTTGGGTGAGTCGTGGCGTATGGATTCGGCGTTGTGTGAGCGGGTTTCGTGGCTGTCGTATGATGGCGCATTGGCGAGCGCGGCGGCGACGGCTGGTCGCACTCTGCAGGGTGTTGCGCCTGGTGTGGTGTCGTATCCGGTGGAGCATGTGGGCTGTTCGGTGCGTTCTGTGCAGGAGGCGCAGGCGGTGGTGGATTGCGTGCGCGAGCTGTTGGGCCGTGAGTGGGTTCCGGCGGCTGGCGCTGAGCCGCGCCCTCTGGCGGCTGAGGATTGCATTGTGGTGGCGGCGTATAACGCACAGGTTGATTGCGTGCGTGAGGCGCTGATTGCGGCTGGTCTGGCGGATTCTTCGGGTGCTGGCGTGCGTGTGGGCACAGTGGATAAGTTCCAGGGTCAGGAGGCTGCGGTGGTGTTGGTGTCGTTGGCGTCGTCGCGGGTTGATTCCGGGCGCGGTGCGGGGTTTGTGCTCTCGCCGAATCGTCTGAATGTGGCGGTGTCGCGCGGTCAGTGGCGGGCGGTGCTGGTACATTCGCCGCTGGTGGCGCGCTCGGTGCCGCAGGATGTTGAGGAGGTGCTGGCTCTGTCGGGCTTCGCGGGCCTGGTGGAGTAGCGCCTAGTGCGGCCCTTATTCTGCGCTCTTCTACACTCCCCCGCCCGCTGCGTTGCGGGTCTGACTGTAACAGAGTCTGGCGGTGTGGATTCGCGGAGCCTGGTTGCGGGCGTCTTTGATGCGCCCGCAATCGGGTTTAGCTGAGGTTCGGCCGGGGTTTAGCCAGGGTTTAGCCGGGTGGAAGCACCAAGAATGAATTATAGTCAAACTAACCCTAATGTCAATACTCAAAATGAGGAAAGTTTTTCAACCAGTGTTCATGTATATGATTAACGTCTCTTATAGAATCTAAAGTATCGCGCGACACACTTATTGTGCGGGGGCTCCCGATGAGCCGCCCAGTGCATCCTCAACCACCCCGTGATGACCGGCGGGCCCGTCATGACCGGCGGGCACAGCCAGCTGTCGGGGTATTCACTCATACGATTGCGCGCTACGAATTGCGCACAATGAACTACGCACGACGGACTGCACGCCGCGCGACACCCAACCCCATCGTGGAGGTCCCCCATGAGTGTCAACACCGAGCTACTCAAGAATAGAGATTTTCGAAATACCCTTTTCGCCATTGGAGCCAACCAGCTCTCAGACTCGATGAGCTATATCACCACGCCCATCATTATTTTGGCGCTGACCGGCTCCCCCGAGGCCGCGAGCATCACCCTCTTTGTCGCGGGTGTTCTCGCTACCTGCGCCGGGGCGATATCCGGAACATGGGTTGATAGAATCGGCCCCTCGAAGTGCCTGGCACTGTCCTGTATTGGCCAGGCGCTGTCCTGGGTGGCGATTCTTCTCTACCTCGTTTTCAATGTCACCAATATTTACGTTTTGGTGATTACGATTTCTCTCGCCGCCATCATTTCAACCTTCGACTACCCGAGCGAGCAGTCCATCATCACCCGCGTAGTCCCCAAGGAACACCTGGGATACGCCTCCGGCATGGGCGAGACCCGCGAGTCCACCGCCAACCTGCTGGGCGGCCCGGTCGCCGGCATCATTATCGGTTTCTCGACCGTGCTCATGACTGCCGTTCACGCGGTCGTTAACCTGCTGGCGTTCATCGTCGCACCCAAGACCTACGGGGCTAGTCGGCAGCCCGCAGAAGAGGAGGAAGGCGAGAAAACCAGCTTCTGGCAGGACTCAAAAGCCGGTTTCGAGTACATCCTGAAGAACAAGGTGCTGGTGTCCATTGCGTTCGTTTCAACGCTTGCGAACTTTGGAACGGTCGGTATTCCGCTCACCTTCATCTACTACTACACCCTGGAGGGCGCACACCCGCTCTTCATTGGCATCTTTGCGAGCGCCTTCGGCGTGGGCGTGCTGCTCGGCTCATTCCTGGTCGGCCCGCTGACCGAGAAGTTTGCGCTCGGCCCGCTCGGTATCACCTCCCTGGCCATCATGTCGGCGTGCTACCTGTTGCTACCGGTGGTTCATTCGATGCTGTGGGCGGTGTGCCTGCTGATTGTGCTGGCGGGTATTGTGCTCCCTTCCTTCAATTCGAGCATCATTGCGTACATTAACGCATCCACCCCGGAACACATGATCGGTCGCGTGCACTCGGTGCAGGGCATCCCGAACATGGCGCTGACCCCGCTGGCTGTTCTGCTGGCAGGCTTCCTCATTGTTGATTGGGGTATTACGTACACGGCACTGTTCTACGCGGTGTTCATTTTCCTGTCGCTGGTGGTGATGGTATTCCAGAAGCCGCTGCGTCAGCTGCCGCATATCTCGCAGGTAACGAACGCACAGTAGTTCCGCGGTAGCCCCGTCTATCAACTCCACTCAACGCCCCCGAAAGCGAATAATTCAACGTGCACTTGCATGAAAATTATTTTCCTTTCGGGGGTGTTCTACATCCTTTCAATGATTTTTACACGCGGTGTAACGTTTCAATAATTCCCCTTATCAATGCGTATTTTAGGGGTTTTGAGTGTTGCCGGTATTACGCCGAACCTTACGCTGGGCATTGAAGGTTTTACGGCATAATAAGAGGGTGTTCGTTCTTACTTTCATCCAACGTTCCGCACAGCACTCACTCACTGCACTGTCGGACGAACTCGCCAAGCTCAACCCGCGTGTTGCCTTCGCCCAGACCTACCCTGACGAGATTCAGGGCGCCTTCGACCGGGCCAGCGATGCACTGCACGCGGCGCTGATGGCCGCCCGCGATAACGGCTTCTGGGTGGGCATCGGAATCGGCGAGCTCAACATCCCCCGCTTCGCCGGGGCGCTCGGCGCCGTCAGCACCACCGACTGCACCGGTGACGCCCTCGAATTCTCGCGCCTGGCCATCGAGGAGGCGCAGGGAGGCGCCCCCGTCCGCTGCATCAGCATCAGCGCGGACAACCACCACCTCGCCGAGCTGGCCACCGGTTCCGCACGCCTGCTCTACCGCGTCTGCGCCGACCGCACCGACGCCGAGTGGCGCGTCGTGAACCTGCTCGTACCCGGTGTGCGCGGCCAGCAGAAGGCCGCCGCAACCGCTCTGGGAATCACCACCCAGGCGGTCAGCCGCACCCTCGTCCGTTCCCTCTGGCATGAAGAGCAGGCCGCCCGCGGCGCGCTCATCGAGCTGATGACCCGCATCGAACGCACGCACCGCCGCGCCGCCTAAGCCTCGGTAAGCCCCGGGATGCCGGCCCGCCCGAACACGCGGTGCCGGCGCATCCCGCACATCCCGTCTCGCCATGATGGTTCACGGCCGGGCGGGATTTTGTATTTTCGGGCTATTCTTCGGGCTATTCTTCAGACCCGGCGGACCGCCCCGGCAGGCAAAACCGCAGAAAAGGTAAACTAATCTTTATGCCTCTCTCAGAACTTTCCGTCAGCACCCAGAACTACCTCAAGGAAATCTGGCGCCTCGAAGAATGGACCAAAACCCCCGCCACCGCCTCGGCGCTGGCCGAACGCATGGGCCTGCGCATCTCTTCGATTTCTGACGGCCTCAAGCGCCTGGCCGCCGCCGACCTGATTGAGCATCAGCCCTACGGTGCCATCGAGCTCACCGAGATTGGGCGCGCCTACGCCCTGGCCATGATTCGCCGCCACCGCCTCATCGAAACCTTCCTCGTTGAGACGCTCGGCTACACCTGGGACCGCGTGCACGACGAGGCGGAGGTTCTCGAACACGCGGTATCCGACTTCATGGTGGACCGCATCGACACCCTGCTGGGGCACCCGACCCGCGATCCGCACGGCGATCCCATCCCGGATGCCTCCGGTCGCATCAGCTTTCCGCAGACCGTGCCGCTGAGCCAGTGCGAACCGGGCGAGACGGTCATGCTCGAACGCATTAACGATGACGACCCGCGCCTGCTGCGCTACCTGCACGGCCACGGCTTCGTGCCCGGCGCGCGCCTCAAGGTGGAGGAGGGCGCCCCCTTCTCCGAGGCGGTGAACGTGAGCGTGGTGGGTGCCGGTTCCGGCAACCTGCACGAGACGGACGAGAGCGGCGCGGTGGTCTCCGGGAGCACGATTATTCCGCTCGGTGCGGAGGCGACCGCCTCCCTCTTCGTATCCCGCACGGTGCGGTAAATACAGGGCGCTAGCGGCGGGTTTCTAGCCCAGCAATCCGGGCGGGCACGCACCCCAAGAACTTCAGAAGACAGCAATAGGCGGAAAGCCCCACGGTGGGACTTTCCGCCTAGTGCTGTATTTGGTGAGTGTGTTCAGTGGGCTTCCTTAGGAAGCTGACGGCTCAGTTTCTGCTGCAACAGTGCTGAGTCGGCGGGCGCGCATCCTGCCCAGCAGACCGTAGCGCGGGGCCAGCGCGTAGGCAATCGCGAAGAGCAGCCCCTGCGTGACCACCACGGCGCCACCCGGCGAGACGTCCAGGTAGTAGCTGGCGTACAGGCCGGTCAGCGTTCCCGCGAGCGAAACCCCCACACTCACGCCGAGCATGGGCACGAAACGGTCGGTGAGTAGGCGCGCCGTGGAGCCGGGGATAACCAGCATCGCCACAACCAGCACCACGCCCACAATCTGCAGGGCCACCACGGAGGTCAGCGCCAGCATAATCAGCAACAGCGCGCCGAGCAGACGCGGACGCAGCCCCACCGCCTGCGCGAAGCCCGGATCGAAGGCGTACAGCACGAAGTCGCGGCGCTTCACCAGCAGCGCAGCGGCAACAATCACCGCCAGGATGGCGACCTGCGTGACGTCCGACCAGGACACACCCAGCACGTTACCGAAGAGGATATGGTTCAGGTCCGTGTTCGACGGCGTGACCGAAATCAGCACCAGACCGAACGCGAACATGGTCGTGAACACGATGCCGATGGCGGCGTCCTCGCGCACGCGGCCGCTACGCCGCACCCCGCCAATGAGCGCCACCGCCACGAGCGCGGCAACCACCGCACCCACCGCGAAGGGAGCACCGAAAATGTAGGCGAGCACCACGCCGGGCAGCACCGCGTGGGAGATGGCGTCTCCCATGAGCGACCAGCCGAGCAGCACGAGCCAGCAAGAGAGCAGGGCGCAGACGGCGGCGGCAATGACGGTGACCACGAACGCGCGGAGCATGAAGGGCAGGGTCAGCGGCTCCACCAGAAAGTTGAGGATGTCCATTAGTTCTTCCCTTCCGCAGAGCTGTTTGCCGTAGTACCGATTTCCGTAGCGCTGGAGGCGGCGGCACCGGTAGCAGTCGGCGCGCCAGCGTCCACCTCCACGCCGAAGGCACGCACCAAGTTCTCGGGGGCGAGCACCTTCTCGGGGGTGTCGTGCATCAGAATCTCACCGCGCAGCAGCAGCGCCTCGTCGGCGAACTGGCGCAGGGTCGCCAAATCGTGCGTGGAAACCAGCACGGTCGCGCCCTCATCACGCAGCTGTTCGATGACCTGAATGAGCATCGCCTCGCTGCGCTTATCCACGCCGGCGAAAGGCTCGTCAAGTAGCAGTAGCTGAGCACCCTGGGCGATAGCGCGTGCCACGAAGGCGCGCTTGCGCTGCCCGCCCGAGAGCGCCCCAATCTGACGGTCGGCAAGATCGGTCAGTTCCACGCGGGCGAGCGCCTCATCCACGGCGGCACGGTCCGCGGCGCGCAGGCGGCGGGTGATGCCGAGGTTGCGGTAGCGCCCCATGCTGACGACCTCGCGCACGGAGATGGGGAAGGTCCAGTCGATTTCTTCGCTCTGCGGCACGTAGCTGACGAGCCCGGCGCGGTGGTCGGCGTTCTTGCCGCGACTGCCGCGGTTACCGCCGACGGGCTGCCCGTCGAGGGTGATACTACCGGCGTGAACGGGCACGACCCCCATGATGGCTTTGAAGAGGGTGGATTTGCCGGAGCCGTTCATGCCGATCAGGCCGCAGATACGCCTGGCGCCCAGGGTGAAGGATGCGCCGGTGAGGGCGCGGACCGGCCCGTAGTTCACGTGCACGTTATCGCAGGTGAGAAGTGACATTCGGTGGCTCTTTCGGGGTTTCTTCGGTGTGTTGATGAGTTGCTTGTGTGAGCGGGTGTTAACGGCGTGGGAGGAGCGGAACCAAGAAGGCGACCGCCCCTCCTATCCTATCGGGGGTTTGGGGTTTACCCGGGGTTTTCGATACCGGGTTTGGCCCGGGTTTATTCGGGGTTTATGCCGGGTTTAGGAGTTGCCCTTGAGGCCCGCAACGATGGTGCGTGCGTCGTAGCGGATCATGTCCAGGTAGGTGGGTACGGGGCCGTTCGAGTCCGATAGGGAGTCCACGTAGAGCACGCCGCCGAATCGGGCGCCGGTCGCGTCGGCCACCTGGCGCATCGGGTTGTCGGAGACGGTGGACTCGCAGAACACGGCGGGCACGCGGTTGTTGCGCACGTAGTCGATGGTGGAGGAAATCTGCGAAGGGGTGGCCTGCTGCTCGGAGTTGACCGCCCAAATGTACTTCTCGTTCAGCCCCGCGTCGGAGGTCAGGTAGGAGAAGGCACCCTCGCAGGTGACGAGCGCGCGCTGGTTCTCCGGCAGGGTGGAAATCTCGCTGACGAGCTCGTCCCGCACCTGCTGCAGCTGCTTCTTGTAGGCTTCACCGCGGGACTTGTAGTCGGCGGCGTGGCTCGGGTCGAGGGCGCTAAACTCGCGGACCATGACGTCCACGTACTTCTGCACGTTGCTGGGGCTCATCCAGGCGTGGGGGTTGGGCTTGCCCGCGTAGGCGTCCTCGGTAATGGAGATGGGCGTGACCCCCTCGGAGACGGTCACGTGCTTAGCGTGGGATTCTTCAACGAACTTGGCGAACCAGGATTCGAGGTTCAGGCCGTTGTCGAGCACCAGGTCGGCGGCGTGTGCCTTCTTCAGGTCGGAGGGGGTGGGCTCGTACTCGTGAATCTCTGCGCCGGGCTTGGTGAGGGATTCGACGTTCAGGTCGTCGCCTGCCACGTTGCGGGCGATGTCGGCGAGCACGGTGAAGGTGGTGAGCACGGTCTTCTTGCCGCTGCTGCTCTTAGCGCCGTCGGTGGTGCTGGCGGTGCTACCGCAACCGGTGAGTACGAGTAGCAGGGTGAGTGCGAGGGCGGCGCAGAGCGCCTGGATGAGGCGGCGTGCGTTGCCGCCTGCGGGGGTGAGAGCGTTCATGAGGCATCCTTCATTGGAAGTCACGGGTTTGAGTATGTGGTTGATGCGTTGGGATTTGCCGCGCCGGGACGATAGGGACACGGTGTGTCTGCGCAGGCATCATGATGCGCTTTTGCCTGTCGTCCCGGGCGGAATTTAACAATAGTTCGGCTAGACGAACTTTTCAACTAAGCCACACGGAAACTTTGGGGAGGACTGCGCCCCCGAGACGCAAAACCGCGGGAGGCGGGGGAACGCATCCCCCGCCTCCCGCGGTAAATATCCCGGGTTGAGCACCCGTCAAAGCTATGGCTCGGCCTAGTCGGCAATCTCCACGACCACCGGCGTGTGGTCGCTCGCGCCCTCACCGGCGCGTTCCACCCTATCGATCCAGGCGTTCTGCACCCGGGCCGCAAGCGCGGGCGAGAACAGCTGAAAGTCGATACGCATGCCCTCATCCTTGGTGAAGCGGCCCGCCTGGTAGTCCCAGTAGGTGTACTCGCCCGGGGTGTGCGGACGCACCACATCCACCATGCCCTCTTCGAGTAGGGCGGCGAAGGCTCGGCGCTCGGGCTCGGAGACGTGGGTCAGCTCGTTATCACGGAAGTAGTCGATGTCCCACACGTCGGCGTCCTCGGGAGCGACGTTCCAGTCGCCAACCAGGGCGAGCTGCGACTGCGGGTTAGCTGCCAGCTCGTTGTGCACGTTCTGGCGCAGCGCCTCCATCCAGCGAAGCTTGTAATCCATGTGCGGGTCGGTCAGGCCGCGGCCGTTGGGCACGTACAGGCTCCAGACGCGCACGCCGCCGCAGGTCGCGCCAATCGCGCGCGCCTCCAGCACCTCGGGTTCGCCAGGCTTGCCGAAGTGCGGCTGGTTGTCGAAGCCGCGCTGCACGTCCTCAAGGCCCACGCGGGAGGCGATCGCCACGCCGTTCCACTGGCTCAACCCGAAATGCGCCACCTCGTAACCCATGAACTCGAAGAGGTCGAAGGGGAAGGTCTCGTCCTTGGTCTTGGTCTCCTGCAGGGCGAGCACGTCGACCTCGTGTTCGTCGAGCCAGTCTTCGACGCGGTTTTCGCGGGCGCGGATTGAGTTGATGTTCCAGGTGGCAATCTTCATGCCTTCTAGCTTAGCGGGTGCGGGGAGCTCACCTCACGGGCGGGCGTATCGGAGGCATGCCGGTACACCGCCGCCCGCCGGCGCAACCCGGTGGGTCGCGCCGGCGGGCGGTGAATATATGCACTAGTCAGCACTGATTTTAGCCAACGTCAGCCCTAGTTACCGGCGGGCGTTCCGACGACCTTCAGGCCGGCCTTCTCGTAAGCCCGAAGCATGTAGAGCGCATCCGAGAAGTACAGCGGATCGCCGGGCTTTACCTTATCCGTCACGCCGTCGCCGTCACGATCGGCCGCCGGGTACTCGCCCAGGGTGCGGGTGAGCCAGCGGCTCTCGGTGGCGAAACGGCTCTTCCGTGCGGCCGCGTCTTCCTTGCGCTGCGCATCGCGCTCAACCAGCTTCGGGCGGCGAATGGTCGCAGCCCCCTCGGGGCTACCCGCCGCACGGTACAGGAACGCGGAGAGGGTGTAGCGGCTGGCGCGGTCGTCGGGGTGGAAGAGGCCGTCGTCCCAGCCAGCGGTGATGCCCGCATCCGCGGCCCAGATGATGGCGGCGTAGTCCGGGTCGCTGGCGGGCACGTCAGCGTAGGGAGAGACGGCCGGAAGGTCCTTCACAGCGGGCGAGCCGGCCATGCGGTAGAGCAGGCGCACCAGCTCGGCGCGGGTGACGGTCGCATCGTGGCGACGACGCACAACGTACTCATCCTCGTCGAGGTAGCCGCGGCAGACGGCCCACACGCCGGGCGTGGGGGACGCATCGCCCACGAGGCGTTCAACGCAGGTGTTGTACTCGGTGTCAGCGTTGTTTCGAGGCGGCTGGACGGCGGCCACCGCGGTCTGGGGGTGGGGCACCACTGCGGATGCGCCCACCGGCAAGGCACCCAGGGCGAGGGCGACGATCAGGGTGAGCACGCGACGCAGGGGTCGTGCGGGTGCAAGGGAGCGTGAGAAAGCCGAAAGCATGGTGCGGTCCTCGTACATTGTGGTTGGAAACCGGCCGGAAGGAACCGGTTAGGTCGGTGCAACACCGAAGGAAGGCACCGGGCCGCCCGCGGCGCGCGAGCGGTTCCGGGCAGGCGACAGCATTAAACCTTCCCTTTTAATAAAGTTAAAGTACATATCGAAAATTTATTCAAGATGAAATTGAATTCTTAGTGAGTGGTCGCCCCGACGCGCAACCTCTTAGCGCGCGGCTCCCCCGCCCGGGCCCTAGCCGCGCATGACGTTATACGCCTCCACGCGAAGCTGCGCGGGCGTAGATGTGGTGTGGCGCAGGTCCTCCACCTCAATCACCACGTTCGCGCCGATTGCGCCGGTTACGTAGACGCGGCGACCCAGCATATTGCCGTCGCCGATGCGCTCGTCCTGCGCAACGCCGTCGGTAATGCGCAGGTCGTAAATCTTGTTTTCGATGTAGTAGCCGTACAGCGAGGCGGCCTGCTCGGGCGGGTTGTACGAGACGGGGGCGACCATGCGGGTGCCGCGGGCGTTGCGGCTGATGTACCAGTTGGCCGCCTCGTCGGCGCGGGCGGCACCGCTGACGGTTCCGGCCCAGCTGGACGCCTCACCCGCGCAGCCGATAAAAACGTTATTGGCCCACTCGACGAGCCAGCCGTGGCCCGCGTTGGAGCGGGCGGTGCAGCCGATGAACATGTTGCGCTCACCCTGCACGATCCAGCCCGCACCGGCGTTGCGGGTGCCGGGTTCGTAGAGGGCGCTCTTTCCGAGGGTGCGGTGGTTGCTATTGCTGGAGCAGTTCTCGAACTTGGACTGGGCCGCGTACACCTCGATACCGGCGTAGGAACCGCCGCTGAGGTTGGCTTCGGCCACGTCAACGCCGCGTAGCTTGTTGTCGGCCGCGCCGGAGTTCTGACCTTCGGTACCGCGGCGGCGGTGGCCGACGGGCTTGCCGAGCAGCAGGCCCTGGTTGAGGGTGCGGCGCACGGTCACGTCGTCAATTTTCATGCCCTGGTCGTCCAGGCCGAGCACGGCCACGCCGATGGCGGTGTCCCAGACTTCCACGCCGGCGATGACGGGCACGACGTCTGGCTCGTTGAGCTGATCGCCCGTAAAGTGCGTGTGCATAATGACCCCGACAACGTGGTCGAGCGGGGTGGTGTGCGCATCCAGCGGGTAGCTATCGATGGGGGTGTTAGCCGCGTTGGTGCGGATGTGCAGATTGCGCACGCCCATGCGCATGGGCTTGTTCGCGTTGTAGGCACCGTAGACAGGGGTCGTGTAGCTACCCACGTGGAACACACCGGTGTACTCGATATACCCGTCGCTAGTGGTGGGAATGGCCCGGTCGGAGTGGGCGATGACGACGGTCGCGGGGCCCTGCCCGATGACCTCGACACGGTGCTTGATTTCGATGAAGGGGTAGGAAACGCGGTAGATGCCGCGGGGTAGCTCGACGGATCCGCCGCCGTGCGAGGCGACGTCGTCGACGGCTCGCTGAATGGCCGCGGTGGAATCCTTGGCACCGGTGGGATCTGCGCCGTAGTTGACGGCGTTAATGCTCATGGGAGTATCAGGCACGTGAGGCTCAATTCTTTCCGGGAAGGGTGTGCCGCGGCCGGTGTACGGGCCGCGGTGGGGCGGTTGAATTGAGTGAATAGGGTGCGCGGGCGGTGCGCTGTGCTGAGTGAGTTGAGCGGTGCGGGCCCTTTCGCGCGGGGCGAGAGTGGCTCCTGCTCAAGGGTACCGCATTGCACCGGCGGAGGCGATGACCGGACACTGTGATGCGCGCTCCCCTGCCGTCTCCCCCGCAAAGTGTGGCGGGCCGCGCATGAGACGGGGCGTTTAAACGCCGCGGGGGGCGAGGATTTCTCCTCGCCCCCCGCGGCGACTGGTGTCGATTCCGGGCCGCTGCATCAGCCCGGAACTAGTGGTCCGGAAACACCAGAGCGAGCCCGTGCCCCCTCGGGGCGGTCTCGCACGTCGAGGCCGTCACTAGCCCATGAACACGCCGTTGCCGCGCCTCTCCAGCTGCTTGGGTGCGAAGGTCGAGTGACGGATGTGGTCCACCTCGATGAGCACGTTATCGCCCATCGCGCCGGTCACGTGCACGCGACGGCCCATCATATTGTTCTCGCCCAGGCGGTCATCCTTAGCGGAACCGTTCGTGATGTGCATATCGCGAATGTTGTTCTCAATGTAGAAGCCGTACAGCGAAGCCTTCGCCCAGCTGTAGGGGTTGTGCGCGCGGGGTGCCACGAAGCGGCTACCGCGGGCGTTACGGCCAATGTACCAGTTGGCGGCCTCATCACCTCGAGCAGCACCGGTCACGGCATCCTGGAAGCTGGAAGACTCACCCAGGCAGCCGATGAACTGGTTATTACCCCACTCCACGAGCCAGCCGTGGCCAGCGTTCTCCTGGGCGGTGCAGCCAATGAACATGTTGCGGGTGCCCTGGATGAACCAGCCGGCGCCCACGTGGCGGGTCTTCACCTCGTACAGGGCGTTCTTACCCTGGTTGCGCTTGTTGAACCAGCTGGTCGACAGCTCGAACTTCGACTGGGAGGTGTAAATCTCGATGCCGGCGAAGGTACCGTAGCTCATGTTGGCATCGGAGACATCAATCATGGAGAACTTGTTATCTGCCGCGCCGGGGGTGTCGCCCTCGCGAGCGCGCAGCGGGTGACCCACGGGCTTGCCGACCAGCAGGCCCTGGCGCAGGGTCTGGCGGATGCGGATCTTGTCAATCTTCATGCCCTGGTCGTCCAGGCCCAGGATGGCCACGCCGATGGCGGTGTCCCAAATCTCGATGTTGGACAGGGTGGGCACTGCGTCCGGCTCGCCGGGGTTGGCGTCCGCGATGCGGGTGTGGAAGATGACGCCCGCAACGTTGTCGACGGGCTGGGTGTGCTTCTCCAGGAAAATCTGGTTGCTCTTGGAGTCCAGCGGCAGGTTGTACTTGTTGGTGCGGATGAACAGGTCGCGCACACCCATGCGCATGGGCTTGTTCTGGTTGGTGCCACCGCTCATGGGGGTGGTGTAACTACCGGTGTGGAACACGCCGGTACATTCGTAGCTACCGTTCTTGGTGGAGGGGATGCTCTTGTCGGTGAAAGCGACGATGCGGGTTGCCTGACCGTGGCCGAAGATTTCGACGCGGTGCTTCATCTCGATGAAGGGGTAGGAGACTCGGTAGATACCGCCGGGAATCTCGACGGAACCGCCGCCCTGTGCGGCGACGTCATCAACGGCCTTCTGGATAGCGCTGGTGGAGTCTCGTACACCGGTGGGGTCAGCGTTGTACTTGGAATCGCATACGTTCACGCTCATGATGGTAGCCATGATAATGTGTCCTCGTTTCTGGGGTGGATGCACTACAGCGACGAGCACGCAGGATAGCCGGAGCTATAGCTGCGCGTGGTGAAGCTGAGTTATCCAGTTGTGTCTGAGTGAATGTTTGGGAGCGTCTGCCGGTGCGAGGGAGTGAATCTCTTCCGGTCATCGCGCGGTCGGGGAGTGAATCCGCCGTGGCGAGTGCTCCGGGCCGGTTGAGGGAGTGAATCTCTACCGTGCCCATGTGACGTAGCGTCAGTAAATATTCGCAGGTGGAACCCGGTTTCGCTGAAGCTACAGTGAAATATTCTAAAGCACCATTTGGCTAATGCGAACCCCCAACACCGGATAGTGTTCAGGGTCTCCGAGGGGAATTTTGGGCCAAATACCCTGCAAACCCCACAGAAAATCAACTGACCAGCACAAACACCACATATTGCACATAAATGCACTATTCGGTTATTTTTAAAAAATTTCGTCATGTTCCCTCCTCGTGAACGCCCCGCACGCTATCCGAGAGGGTAGCGGACGACCGCGTGCAGGGGACGCCGGCTACTTCTTCGAAGCCTCCAGCGCGGCCGCCGCGCCCACCACATCCAGGCGCGCGTAACGCCCCGCAAGCCAGGTGCAAATCATCAGCTGAACCTGATGGAAAATCATGATCGGCAGCATCATCAGGCCCAGCGACCCGGCACCGAAAATAATGATGGCCATGGGCAGGCCGGCCGCCAGCGACTTCTTCGAACCGCAGAACTGAATCGTGATGCGGTCGGCACGGTTGAACCCCAGGCGCTTAGCCAGCTGGTCGGTCAGCCACAGCATGAAAATCACGATGAGCGCCATCAGCACGATGAGCACCACGATCTGCCACCAGGCCACGCGCGTCCACACGCCCTGCACCACCGAGGCGGAGAACGCCGAATACACAATCATCATGACCGAGAACTTATCCAGCCACTTGGTCGTCGGCTTCTTGGCGAACTCCCCCACCCAGCGGCGCGTGAGCTGACCGAGCACGAAGGGCAGGAACAGCTGAATCGCGATGTCGAGAAACACGGTGCCCGAGAACTCAATATGCCCCGTGTTCATCAGCAGCATGGCGAGCAGCGGCGTGGCCACCACACCCACAATCGAAGAGAGGGAGGCGCTCACAATCGCCGCCGCCACGTTACCGCCCGCAATCGAGGTGAACGCAATCGACGCCTGCACGGTCGAGGGCACAAAGGTCAAGAACAGAATACCCATGTACAGCCCATCACCGAGCACAAAACGTAGTGGTGAAAGCGCCAAACCGACCAGCGGGAACAGCACGAACGTGCAGCTGAGAATCATCAGGTGCAGACGCCAGTGGGTCAGGCCGCGAATGGCCTCCGCGGTGGAGAGGCGAGCGCCGTACAGGTAGAACAGCAGGGCGACCGCGAACTTCGTTCCGGTGCTGAACCAGTCGGCGAAGTCGCCGCGCGCCGGCACGATAATGGCCAGAATAACGGCGGTGATGAGCATGGTCAGCAGCGGGTCAAGCTTGATGGAGCGAAGTGATGAGAGCATAGCCCCTATTCTATGACCTGCGGTTAAAGAGCTGAACCCGCCGGGGGCACCTCTCACGATGAGATGCCCTCGGCGGGTTCTTGAGCCTTTAGCGCCCGCGGGCGCGTTCACGGCTTAGCGGGTTACTTGTTGCCGGGGTCGAAGCCGTAACCACCCTCGCCGGAGGGGCCGGCGTCGGGTCGGTTGGAGCCGGGCTGCTCAGGGGCCGAGCCGAACGGGCCGGACTGAGAAGCAGGCGGGGAAGCGGGCTGGGAGCCGGACTGATCCGGGGTGCCGGACTGCTGGCCGGGCTGCTGGCCGGGCTGACCGAAGCCGGAGGCCGCCTGCTGGCCGAAGCCGGACGCACCCGCGGCGGGTGCACCGCCGGCGGCCGCGTACGCATCCCAACGCTGAGCGTGGAACGCGCGAGCCTGCTCGGTCTGCCAACCGCTGAACAGGGCCGCGTTCTCGGGGTATGCGAGGTCCTCCTCGGGCTTCTGTACCACGTCCACGGTCTCGAGGTTGTGGGGTTCCCAGGTCTTCTGGTTTTCCTGCATGAACTCGGTGGACTGAATCGGGTCGGGCCACATGCCAACGGGCTCCGAAGCGGGAACCAGCACGGGCACGCGCGGGGTGCCGTTGTCCGTGGGGTTCTCGGTCGGGCGCCAGAAGAGGCGGCCCGGCTGGGTGCGGTCACGCAGGGCGTGGGCACGCCAGGTGATCACGGGGTGGCTCATCAGCAGGTTCACGTACCAGACGGCCAGGCCGCGGTCGGTGACGGCGCGGTCGGCCAGCTCGTCGAAGTTGACCTGCTTATTCAGGTACTTACCGGCGGCCATGACCTTGATGGCACCCTCGGCACCCTCGGGGCAGAAGCGGTAGCCGAAGTTATCGGCGGTGTACTCCTGAGCGCGGGACAGCGCGCTGGACAGCATGGGGATGCGGCTGAAGAGCGTGGTGAAAATCAGACGGAAGTAGCTGACGTGACCGGCCGCGATGTGGCCCACCTCGTGACCGATGATGAAGCGCAGGGCCTGCGGGTCACGGGACTTACCGCCGATTTCGAACAGATCGGAGTAGATGCAGATAAAGCGGCGGAAGCCGTGACCCGATGCGAAGGCGTTGATGGTGCCGTTACCGCTGATAACGTACGCGTCGGGTACGCGGCGCAGGCCGGCGGCCTCGGCTGCCTCGGCGAGCATCTGGTACGCCTCGGGGAACTGGGTCGGGGTGATGCGCACGCCGGTCACACGCTGCTGGGCGTAGAAGAGGGCACGAACGATGAAGAGCACGAGAGGGCCCAGAACCAGCATGGACACGGCCTGCATGACGATGTCCTGCACGCTGCTTGCCACGCGGCTGCTTGTGCCGCCGGTGTAGTCGCCCGAACCGGACGAGAAGAGCCACTGGCCCATGCGGCCAAACAGCGTAATGATCGACATGAACAGCACGACGTAGCCGGCCGCGGTGACCGCGTAGGCGGCGACCAGCCACGGGATTTCGGCGGGGTGACGCAGCGCGTGCAGCACCTTCGTCGGCAGTATGGACTGGTAGGCAAAGAACCTGGGTTCCGGAAGGGGGCTCACCGGCTTCTGACGCTTATCTTCGGGCAGCCAACCCGCGGAGAGGTCCTGCGGAAGGGGCGTGCCCTGCGGGGCGGGGCGCCCCTGGGGGCCGGGCTGGGCGTTGAACTGCCCGCCGGGCTGGTGGTTTTCAGGAGGTTGAGTCATATCTCGTCCACTTCGTATCGAGTGTTGTCTGACTCCACTCTATCGGGTTTGGGCACGTACTAGTGAATGTGAATACGCTTTTTCTCATAGAATGCCCACCACCTCTCGCCTTTCCCGCAATAGCCCACCAAGAGATGCAATGCTTGGTTTTTCTCCCTATGGATGCATGCAGAGGGGCCGGTTCCGCACACGTGGCGCGGCCCGGCCCCTCCAAAAAGCTGACAGAAGAATAGCGTCTACTTATTAGAGACATCACTCCCTAATACACTAAAAATCTATCAACTTTATACTCAAATAAACATCACAATATATAAATCTCAATCCAAGATTGAAGTAGGTCGAATGGGTCACTACTCCATTCAGACCTAATGCAAGCTGATATTAAACAGCTGCCGAAAGATAAGTGACAGTACCCCAGGGGGAAGTCACAATAACGCGGTACTGCACCGGAATGACCTTTGCCGACTGATGCGCGGGGTCACCGTAGGTGTGCTTACGCAGGTAGGTCATGTACGACACAACGTCTTGACCAGCATTGGGGTGGGTAATGTTAGCCATCACCTGAATGTCCCAGGACCAGCCGTCGCGGCCTTCAGCAGTCGTGTAGTGCTTACCGTATGCGTAAGTCCACAGGGGGCTGTTTTCCTTGGGAGGACGGGGACCATCCGGGAAGTGCAGGTAGTTGTACTTACCGTGAGCGATGTAAGTAGAGCGGCTGCCCTTGTAGTTGTCGTTGAGGCGAACAACCGGGGGGTTTGCACCCTTGCCCTTGTAGCCTTCGGCGTAGTACATGTTGTTCTTACGGTTGGCTTCAGCCTCACCGAATGCGAAACGATCCGCACCGGTGGGGGTCGGTGCATAGGAGACGTCACCTGCAACGTTCTCAACACGAACGTTGATGATAACGCCGCCACCAACGCCGCCAACGCCGTCCTTGGAATCGTAGTCGGGGGTGTCCCTGCCGTTCGGGGGGTAAACCGGCGGGAAGTCGGTTACGCCTTCAAAGCGGCCCCAGGGATAGGCAAGCTTATGCTCGGAGGTGGTGTTGTCAATGAAGTAGGTCTGCGGCTGGGGGCTGCAGTTGGAAGTAGGCATAACTGCCCACTCGTACTCCTCGTTGACGGTGCCCTTGTAGCGACGACGTTCCGCACGTTCGCCCCAGGGCACGGATACGATGGTGCCGTATTCGCAAGGGTTCTTGGATGCTGCGTAGGCGGGCACCACTGCGGTTGCTGCCACAACAGGAGCTGCCCACGCTACACCCTTAACCAGGGAACGACGACCCATCGGCTTTCCACTCTGCTCGGAGTGGCTCTTAGTCGAGTGAATATCCATTACCAAATCTCTCTTATTGGAATGAGTTTTGCACATTGATCCACTTTATTTCTGTATATAAAATACAAAAAAGAAAAGTTATCGCAGTATGTGTTTAAACGTATACTTCAGAGTGTGCTCCCAGAATTCTTGTGCGGCTATAAATCCGCTTCAGTTCTTTTCGATGAACACTCGTTATATGAAAGCATAAAAATTTACATTCGTTGCTTCACAGCATGCAATAACTTGGATTGACAAAAATTTTTCTAGCAGCATTAATCTAGAATCATCAACCTTTTTTCACCTTCA
>ERZ1674170.41-NODE-41-length-24563-cov-11.300841_pt1 | contig 24563 bp, 20 predicted proteins | sample MGYA00581300_ERZ1674170 | MGnify/ENA primary metagenome ERZ1674170 (study PRJEB41354, sample SAMEA4873325) | human saliva metagenome | biome: human-associated habitat [ENVO:00009003]; feature: mouth environment [ENVO:08000002]; material: saliva material... | reverse complement strand
CGCCTCGAATTTACGAGGCATGTAGACGTCGGTCTTAAACTTCTTGGATTGCGGTGTCGAGTACCTCCACAGGCTCTGAGGTTCGTAGAGTCTCATCTCCTGGGGAGCAAGTTTGTCGCCCTGCGCTAAGACAACGCCCGTCACGCCTGACGAATCCCCAACCAGCCTGATGCGTCGCGAATGCCACGTGAGTAGACGCGGGATGCTAACGTCTCGGGGGGTGCCTGACGGATCGAGGAGCGAGTAGTCTCCTCGCACCGCGTTCTCCGGTTCGGCGGCCTCCCAGCTGCATGCTCCCCATTCGGTTGAGCTTTCGACGCCACGCAGTCCTGCGGCATCGGCGGGAATCAAATTCAGGACCAGCGTCTCGTCCAGATCCTTACCCTTAAGCCACACGAGTCCGAGGTGCCCACACCACGATGGGCCGATGGGATAGCCTTTCCCTCCCTTGACCTGAGAATCACCGACTGCTCCTGAGCGGATGCCCGACGGATCATATGCCTGCGCGTGAACCAGCCATCGGGCAGCTTCCGACGGGGGAATACATGCGAGGGCACGACCATGTCGAGTGGTGAAAAACTGTTCGCCGTTGGGAACGTCAGCGATCAGCTTCTCCAGTCCAGACACCGAGTCCTTCGCAGTACGCAAATCCGCGACCTGCATGAAGGGGAATCGGCCCCCGAACAGGTAGAAACGATCCCTCCATCGTTCGAGGTACTCGATCATCCGCTCTGTTGGAGCGCCGTCGTCCCACTGCCTGGCCCAGTCGCGCGCATCGCCCGGTGGCGCAACGCGATACGCAATGGCCAAAACGAGTCGCTGGATCGCGATGCTCTGCGTCGGTAGCTCACACGCAAGATCCGCAATGTCTGTCGTGCGCCGGAGTAACTCCAGCAGCCCGACGTCGGCGATGGTCCCGTCGAGGAGCCGGACAGGTATCCACGCCTCATCGAGCAGGTTAAATTCAGGGTTCTTCATTGACCCTGCACCTCCATTCCTCTTTCTGTGGAGTATGTGATTGTGTGTCCGCACAGGTCGCGCGTCAGGCGTTCACTGCCGGGGGTTTTGTACATCGCGAGGATCAGCTCTCCCGCCAGGAACGGGTGTTCGCGACACGCCCATTCCGCCGTAATGGGATCATCCCAGATGGCACCTGCAACTGCGTCCACCGCCTGGTCGACGCTCTGCCCGCGAGCGCGGAAAGCCCACGGAGGCAGGGCGATGCTCCACGAGCAGATGTCGGCGATGCGCCCTCGAGCGTTGTATTCGCCGACCTCGAGTTTTTCATCGTCGGTAGCCCGTCCGGTGAGGGGTGGCGGTACCGGTACATTGCCCAGTTCGGGATCGATGGCGACGACGAGGACGGGTATCTGGTCTTCGCCGTCTCGTACTGCGGCTCGTGCTGCGGCGACTCCCGGTCCCTTGGTGTCCTCCCCCGTGGCGGCGTTTCCTTGGAATTTTTCTTCCAACTTGGGAGCTTTCCATCGGTGTACGTTCATACCGTCGAGGCACCACGTGCTTGCCCGCATCCGCGATTGCGCGGTGCTGCGTTCTCGTTCGTCGAGCGCGGTGTCGAAAGCGTCGGCCCATTGAACGGGTCCGACGGCTTCTACGTCGGAGTAGGCCAGCGCGGTGAGCTGCGCGTAGTCGATGGGTTCACGTACCGTGATCTCGCCACGATCCGAGAGGATTCCGAGGGTTCGCAGGACCGCATGTCGCGAGTAGACATGGTCTGTCCCGGTGGAGTAGGCCCACGGCACAGCAAAGAAATCCTCCACCAGCACCAGGCATCGGGCTTCGCGCAACCCCACAGGACGATCCGCCCGCTCATGTCGATGTAGTCGCCCGATGCGTTGCAGCACAAGGTCCATGGGAGCGGGGTCGGTGAGCATGAGGTCGAAGTCGACGTCGAGGCTCTGCTCAATCACCTGTGTTGCGACGACGACGTGACGCTGGGGACGCCGCGTGGCCCCCTTCCCGAAGAACTCGAGCATCCGGCGGTCACGCGCCGCACGCTCAGCTGCGAGGAAACGCGAGTGCAGCAAGGTTGTCTGCTCGCGCCCAAAGACAGCTTTCACCGCGTCGTAGGTTTCCTGTGCCTCACGGACGGTATTGCGAATAACGACAGCACATCCACCATTGGCGAGCTCTCGCTCAAGTAGCTCCGCGATCTCATCGGGTGAGCCGAGCGAGGTCGGGATGATCCGCTTGGGGTCCTCGGCCTCGCCAGTAATCTCGTGGACGTGCACGCCCGCAGCTGACAGCGTCGAGATGACCGGATACCCAATCACGCCCTCAACTGACTCAGCGCCTTCGCCCGACGAACCACGGCCTCGTCGATAGGCGTCCAGGAGCGCGCGGCGACGCGCGGGCGGCAGGGTTGCAGACAGCAGGACAACGGGGATCCTGTACATGCCGAGCCACGTGAGGGCGGCTTCCAGGTAGGTCTCCATGTACTCGTCGGCGGCGTGCACCTCGTCGATGACGACAACCTTGCCCATGAGCCCCAGGTGGCGCACCAGCACGTGGCGCGACTTGAGGGCTGCGAGCAGCACCTGATCAATCGTGCCGACCACAACGGGTGACAGCGTCGAGCGCCAGCGCTGCCCCATCCACCGGCTCGCGTGCAGGCCCAGGTCCCCCTCATCGTCGTACACTTCGAGGGGACTCTTGCCACTTTCGAGGAGCTTCATAAAGCTCTCGTTGAGACTGTTCTTCCCATGGGCCAGCTGGATGCCAAGCTTTTGCGGTTCATCGCACAGGATGCTCTTCAGCCACGCGGTGACGCGTTCAAACATCGCATTCGTCGTGGCCTGAGTGGGCAGAGCGACGAACACGCCCTGCAATCCCCGAGCGCGCATCAGCACCTCAGCGGCTGCAAAGGCCAACTCAGTCTTCCCGGACCCGGGCGGTGCCTCGACGATCATGAGATCCGGGTCCTCAGTAGAGGCGATCTCGACGGCCTCACGCTGCGCACAGGTCGGCCGGTACGAGGCCGGCCACCCAAAGCGGTGACGGTAGAAGTCAGCGATCTCGTCGGTCGGCGCTTCAGGCAAGCGCATGGGCGAGGGGAAGGCAGCTCGCTTCCAGGCGCGCTCGACACGAGCTCGCTGCTGCTCCGCAGTAAGCTCGGGATAGCCCTCAATCGACAGCTTTCTGTCCCCATTGATCGGACGCGGACGAAGTGGAAAATATTCCTCGTTCGAGGCAAGCCAGTCAGCAATGACGAGTGCCGAGGCGTAGGCGGATGCCACCGCGATGGGCAGCTCCGGCAAAGCAGTCCCCGGGGCGATTAGCGGGAAGCCACTGCGCGCCGCCATCCACCGGAGAATCTCAGCGCGCGCCTGCCCCCACCGCGGCTCGTCCGTCACGGATCCTTCTTGATACCTGTACTGCTGATGCGCGACCCGCACGGCATCTGAATCCGGATAGCGTCCGTGATGGATACCGACGAGGATCGCCCACTCGCGGGCACGCCCCGTGTCCCCTCCCCCAGCACCTACCAGCTCCTGGAATGTAAACTGACTGACGAGGCCGTGGGGAAGGAACGCTCGCTCTGCGTAGTCCTTCTTTCGCATGACCGAGATTCCCTGGTCTCGGATGAGTTCCGCGAGTTCAGCAGACTGACAAGCAAATTGGGGACTCACTTTGCCCGCGTCGTGCACGCCTGCCAGGAACACGAAGCTGGCTCGCGCCTTCGATTGGTCCCCGTCCCACACGGAGGCCATAAGCCGACGGTGATGCTCGCTCAGATACCCATCAAACAATTTTTCCGCGATGTCTGCGGCATCCATTAAGTGCTGGACGACAGAGAGCCACGCGCCTGCCCCGCCTCCTGTCTTTGCCCAAAAACACCGAGCAAGATCAGACAACTCCGACGCATCGAGATCAGAACGCGCAGCGGGAAAAATCGGCGCAGTCGCCACTGCGAGAACCGAAGGCGTTTCAACACTTACCTTCTTCCGGGCCATCATCTCTACCTCGAGTCAATTTCGCTTCCTACGCAACCAAAACACGCTACGATGAGTGAGTCTGGTTACTCTGAAATTGTTGAACCCGGTGGCCCCTTCAGAGCCACCATCACCCCGAAGGGCTGATAGGTACACGATAACACTGAAAACTTTCTTATGCAATGCATCTTGCAAAATATATTGTCGCCGCACGAAAACGAAGGCCTCAGGCACAGAGCAATCCCCGCTTTCGCAGGGAAAACGTCCTCCTAATGCACTGCATGGGGCCATCCCCATCCGGGGAACACGGCAGCCACAGCCGCCTCACTCGCTGGCAGGACATCACAAACGTATCACCCGACCCACTCCCGCGCGCCATTACGGCACAAACGACACGATCCTGAAACAATAGGGGCATGTCGAACGACTCGCGTGAAAACCTGCAGGGTACGGATGGCCAGGACGTGGCTGACTTGACGGCTGCCGCTGGGCAGGCCGTCTCGGAGCCGACCGCCGCTGCTGCGGTCGACGCTGCCGTCGAGGGGGCCACGGCCTCGTCGACGAGGGGCGCGCAGGACGAGGCCGTCCTGACTGACGCTCAGCAGCCCCAGAACTCCCCGTACGCGCACAGCCCCCAGAGTGGTGCGCAGGCCCCCCAGTACTCTCCGCAGCCACCGGCTCCTCGCCGGACGCAGAGTAAGGTCATGGTCGCGCCGGTGCCTGCACGCGTGCCCGCGACTGAGCCGCGCCCGTGGTACCGTTCACGCCGCTCGTTTGCAGCGAAGGGCGGCGGCGGCAAGGTCCTGGTCGCCGGCCTGGGCCTGACCTACACGGATCATGCGACGGGCGCGCTCCTCCTGGCGAACGTGGACATGGGTTTCCGCGCGCGCACGCTGAGCGCGATCCTGGATCCGACGGGCCGCCGTGCTCGCGCCCTGTTCCTGATCCTTGCGGGCCTCGAAGAGCCGCAGGCTGGCCGCATTGTCGCTGCGCCGTCGCGTTCGTGGGTGGCGCGCCTGGCGGGCCGCATCGGCTCGGTGGCGCTGATCCGTATGGATTCTCCGCTGGATGAGACGCTGACGATCCGCCAGAACATCCTCGAGCCCCTGTCGGCGACGGGTTCGGTCGCGGACTGGGATAACCTGGTGGGGTCGCTCCAGGTGACGGGTCTGGCGCAGCGCGTTGATCGGTATCCCTCGGAGCTGACGCCGTGGGAGCGCTTCAAGGCGCTGATCGCTCGCGCGATCGTGTCCGGTGCGGAGGTGTTCCTCATTGAGGATCCGATTTCCCTGCCCGATGAGGCGCGCACCGAGTTCGAGCCGCTCCTGAGGTCGCTGACCAAGGCGGGCTGCGCGGTCGTCGTTTCAACGCCATCCCCGGAGCTAGCCGCCTCGACGGACCGTGCGATTCTGCTCACGAACGGTCGAGTGTCGCTTGACGCGCCGAACCCCACGCCCGTGATCATCGCGACGTCCCTGGAGGCCAACCCGGAGGATCAGAGCACCCTCCGCGCATCGCTCCCCTCCCCCTTTGACGAGGTCGTGGCTGGCACCTCCGGTTCCCTTCCCTCGTCGGCTCCCGTCCGCCGCTCGATTGGCGCGGCGACGAACGCTCAGGATCTGTCTTTTGACGAGATCCCTGTGGACGAGGCGGTGCTCATTGCGCCGGTTGAAACGAACGCTGGTTCGGCCGACAACGTGCCGCTCCGCGACATCCCCGCGGTCGATTCTGAGGACCCAGCACAGGCCGAGGATGAGGTCTCCGAGCTGGTCGTGCGCGCCCGCAAGATCCTGTCGGATCTGCCGGGTCCCATCGCGCCGAAGGAGTAACGCGAGGAGTAGCGTACGGGTCACTGCGAGCCGCCTCTCTTCATGAGAGACTAGGCTTATCAGGCGAGCCGTCGCCTCGTTACCCCGCACGCGCAGGAGCCCCTATGACCCAGTCTATCCCCCAGCCCGGGCAGTACCCGCCGCCCGAGGCCCCCACGCAGCACGCGCCGCAGCACGCGGCTCCCGCATCCGAGGCACGCCCCAGCATTGGCAGCCTCGTCGCACTGGTGACCAGCCAGCTGTCGGGAATTCTGCGTGACGAGATCGAGCTCAATAAGACGAAGGCGCGCGCTTTCGCCGCCAAGAGTGGTAAGGGTGCGGGCCTGCTCGTCACGGCCGCCGTTTTCGCGCTTTTCCTACTGGGTTGGACTCTCCACACGGTCGAGGTTCTCCTGGCCCTCGTGCTTCCGGCGTGGGCGGCGTCGCTGATTGTTGTCGTGATCCTGCTGGTCATCGTGGCGACCCTGGCCCTGGCGGGTAAGAACGCCCTCCAGAGCGCGCAGAAGCACCGTCCGGATCCGGCCGCATCGGTGGTCGCTACCAAGGAAGCTATCGAGAAGGGACTGGGCAAGTGAGCAACTCCGTCGACCCGCGCACCGTGACCGTCGGCGAGCGCGCCGCTCAGCCTTCCGGCACGCGCACCGCAGCCCAGATCGAGGCCGACCTCGAGCGTCAGCGCGCCGAGCTGGCCGCCACGATCGATCAGCTCTACGCGCGCGTGCAGCCCGCCACCCTCGCCCAGGAAGCGAAGGAGGAGGCCACCGTGCGCTTCAAGTCCTTCAAGGAGAGCGCGTCTCTGACTCTTCAGAACGCCGTCGGCGGCAACGCGGAGGCCATCAAAAAGGTCGCCGTCGTCGCCCTGTCCACGGTGGGTGCCATCGGCGTCCTCGTCCTGCTGGCCACGCGTAAGCCGCGCCGCGCACGCCGTCAGGCTCGCCGCATCGGCCGCGAGGCCGCCAAGCAGACTCTCGCCGCGCTCGCGAAGGCCGACGAGGCCGTGGACGCCTGACTCTTCCGCCTTTCCGTGTGCTCCCCTCGCCCGGGCATCCCGCTCGCGCGAGGGGATTGCACATCTGCGCGCCTGACAGATTAATCCGTAATACCGTTCACATGATGCTGCGCGTCGCGCACGTTTTCGGCGTGTTGCCGGGGATTCACCCCCTTCGGGTCAATCCGCTCTGCGCGCAAAAACCGATCCAAGGTGAGGTCAAGCCGTTCCATTAGCTATGATGGTCCCACGAAACATTTTGAACACCCAGGGAACCGCTTGATGCGGACCCGAACGACGCGGAGGGGGTCGACGCCATGGGGCGCGGCCGTCAAAAGGCTAAGCAGATGAAAGTCGCTCGGAAGCTGAAGTACTTCAGCCCCGACACCGACCTACACGCACTTCAGCGAGAGCTGGCGGATGAGGACTCGTACACGACGAACAGTGCCGTGGACGAGCCTGAAGAGGACGATGCAATCGACGACGACCTCTACTCGAAATACGCCGACTTCGCGGATATTCCGGCAGAGGACGACGACATCGACCCGAAGCAGCTCGATGAGTCCTTCTGGACGGGTGGTTCCTCCACCAAGTAACGGCTGAGCCATTCGGCGGACCGGCCCCGGTCCGCCGCTTTGGCGTACCCGAAACCTGGCATAAGGTCCCGGTTCGTGACCGCGCGCGTCAGCGTACCGCGCGCATCGCTGTCACGCATGCGTCGCTGTCATGCGCACCCGCCGAAGTTTCCCGCTTGGTCGCGCCGAGGCCTCGTCCATCCCCAAGCACAGCGGGGCCGAGGCCACCCGGCCCCAGCCCCGCCCGCTCGCGCTCGGAGACGCAAAAGAATCAGCCGAGGCGGTACTCGCCGTGCAGCAGCACGGCACCCGCTTGGACGCCCTTCGTGCCGGAAATGAGGCGCACGCCGGAGGAGTCCGCGCTCAGGTCGGACACCAACCCGAAGCCAGCCACCGTGCCGTCAGCACCGGCCGACGTCACGGAACCCAGGACCCACGCCGCCACCCCGGCCTCGTTGATCGCGGCCAGGACCTCGGAGGCCACGGACGCGGAGACGACGGCGACCATGCCGACGCCCAGGTTCAGGGAGTCCTCCATGCCGACCCAGGTGACGTCGCCGCCGCGGCGCACCCAGTCGAACACGGCGGGCACGGTCCACGTGGAGCGGTCCACCGTCGCCACCGCGCCGACAGGTAGGACGCGCGACAGGTTCGCGGCCAGGCCGCCGCCGGTCACGTGCGAGTAGGCGTGAATGCCGCCGACGCCGAAGCGCTCGACCAGGTCAAGGCACAGGCGCGTGTACAGGCGGGTGGGCTCGAGGAGTTCCTCGCCGAGAGTGCGGCCAAACTCGGCAACGTGGGACTCCAGCGACGCGCCGACGCGCGCGACGACGGAGCGAACCAGCGAGTAGCCGTTAGAGTGCAGACCCGAGGAGGCCATCGCGATAACGACATCCCCATCGGTCACGCGCTCGGACCCCAGCAGCTTCGAGGCATCCACGACGCCGGTCGCGGCGCCCGCGATGTCGTAGTCGTCGGGCGCCATGACGCCCGGATGCTCCGCGGTCTCGCCGCCGATGAGGGGCGTGCCCGTGGCCTCACAGGCCCGCGCGATGCCGGTGACGATGGAAGCGATACGCTCGGGGACGACGTGCCCGCAGGCGATGTAGTCAGTCATGAGAACCGGGCGCGCACCGATCACGACAATGTCGTCGACGACCATGCCGACCAGGTCCTGGCCGATCGTGTCGTGCACATCCATGGCCTGCGCAATCGCAATCTTCGTGCCCACGCCGTCCGTGGAGGTCGCCAGGAGCGGCTTCTCCATGCCCAGCAGCGCCGACGCGTCAACCATGCCGGCGAATCCGCCGGTCGCGCCGAGCACGGTGGAGTCGTGGGTGGCGGCGACGGCGCTCTTCATCAGCTCGACGGCGCGGTCTCCCGCCGCCGTGTCAACGCCAGCAGTCGCGTAGTCAAGGGGGGTGTCGGTCATGGGTGGTGCCTTTCGCGGGTGGCGCTCGACGAGGCCATGTCTGGGTGATCGGGACAGTAACAAAGCCCGCGACGCGGGGGGCGTCACGGGCGTGGTGATTAGCAGGGGGTGGCGTCGGGGGTTCCGGGCACGGGCGTCCCGGCGGGGATCGCCTCGGGGTATTCGCCGGTGAAACAGCCCAAGCACAGGGAGGTCCCCTGCCCGGTGGCCGCGACCATGCCGTCGATGGAGAGGTACGCCAGGGAATCGGCACCGAGGTGGGCGCGCACCTGATCGACGTCCATGGAGGAGGCAATCAGCTCAGCGCGCGTCGGGAAGTCGATGCCGAAGAAGCACGGCCACAGGACGGGCGGGGACGAGATGCGAATGTGCACCTCGGCTGCCCCGGACTCGCGCAGCATTCTGACCAGCGCGCGCTGCGTATTGCCGCGCACGATGGAGTCGTCGATGACGACCAGGCGCTTGCCTTCGATGACCTCGCGCAGCGGGTTGAGCTTGAGGCGGATGCCGAGCTGGCGCAGCGACTGCGTGGGTTCGATGAAGGTGCGACCCACGTAGGCGTTCTTCACGAGGCCCTGCGCGAAGGGGATGCCGGCCTCCTGCGCGTAGCCGATAGCGGCGGGCGTGCCCGAGTCGGGGGTGGGCATCACCAGGTCCGCCTCGATGGGGTTCTCCCGCGCAAGTGCGGCCCCCATCTCGTGGCGCGCGGCGACGATGCGGCGTCCACCAATCGTCGTGTCGGGGCGGGCCAGGTACACGTACTCGAAGACGCAGGTGTTGGCGCGGCGCACGGCGAAGCGGCGCGAGTGCACGCCCGACGCGTCGATGGAAATCAGCTCGCCGGGCTCGATCTCGCGCACGACGGTCGCTCCACACAGGTCCAGAGCAGCCGTCTCGGAGGCGACAACCCAGCCGGAGGCCAGGCGACCGAGCACAAGCGGGCGGTAGCCATGCGGATCACGCGCGGCGTACAGCGTATTCTCGTCCATGAAGACCAAGGAGAACGCTCCCCTGATGCGCGGCAGGACCTTCAGGGCGGCACCGACGAGGGGCGCGGGCTCAGGATCGACCACCGCCGAGGCCGAGGTGGCCTCGTCCGCGTCCGCGTCGCCGGGCGTAACGGCGGGTGTCGCGATAAAGGGGGCCGGACCGGGAATACGGTCGGCCATGCCGAGGAGCGCGGTCACGAGGGAAGTGTCGGTGGAGGCTCCGCGTTCGAAGTCCTCGCCGTCGTCGGCGATGTCGGCGGCCAGCTCGCGCAGCTCAACCGTGTTTGTCAGGTTGCCGTTGTGGGCCAGCGCGAGCGTGCCCGTGGGGGTGGGACCCAGCGTCGGCTGGGCGTTGCGCCACACGTCCGCGCCGGTCGTCGCGTAGCGCACGTGTCCCAGCGCGATGTGGCCGCGCAGGCCCTGGAGGGACTGCTCGGAAAACACCTTGGAGACGAGTCCCTGGTCCTTGTAGACGAGGATCTGCTTGCCATTCGAGGTAGCAATGCCAGCACTCTGTTGGCCTCGGTGCTGGAGGGCATAGAGGGAGAAGTAGGTCAGGCGGGAAACATCCTCGCCCGGGACCCATACTCCGAAGACACCGCAGTGATCGTGCGGGTGATCGTCCCCGAAGAGTTCCTGGTCGGACAGTGTCATGTCTGGCTGCGAGACGGGAAGCACGATCTCACTTTGACACACTTTTTCACAGCTCGTGGCACATATCCACGTTGTGGTGAGCACATCTGTGCCTCCGCGCAGGCCACTCGGCGCGTAATTGCGCACGCTTTGCCGGGGAATTCGGTCGCTCGCGGATCGAGATGCCACAATGGAGTGCAGAAAAAACAGAGGAGGAAACGTGGCCAATCCAACGCTGAGCGCCATCATGTGGGGACTCGCCCTGCTGGTGAGCGCTCTGGCCATCCTGTCGTTCGCGCGAGGCCTGACTCACATGTGGCGCACGGTCTCGGCGGGAACGCCGGATCCGGGGCGCCTGCGTCCGGTCGGCAAGCGAGCGTGGGGCGTCGTCTCGGCGGCCCTCACCCACCGCGAGTTCAAGGGCCGCCCCTGGATCAAGTGCGCCCACTGGCTCGTCATGGTGTCCTTCCCGATCCTCTTCCTCACCCTGGTCACGGGCTACGCGCAGCTGCGCATCCAGACCTTCACGCTGCCCCTCCTCGGCCACTTCGCGCCGTGGGAGTGGCTCACCGAAGTCTTCGCGTGGGGCGGCCTGGCCGGCATCATCCTCCTCATGATCGTGCGCCAGCGCGCCGGGCGCGGCACGGCCGCCGAGGCGGCCCTGTCCAACGACGATCCCGACGGTGCTGCCGCCGCGGCCGACCCGAACGGCGCCCCGCCCTCGTCCCTGGCCAAGCCTCACCCGCGCGACTCCTCCCCGCGCGGCCTGGCCTCCCGCTTCCTGGGTTCGACCCGCTGGCAAGCGCTCTTCGTTGAGTGGGTCATCCTCATCGTGTGCGCGTGCGTCGTGGCCTTGCGTGGCCTCGAATACGCGCTCTTCAGCGTCACGCCGGGCCTCGAGGCCCACGCGACCGCACTGCACTTCCCACTCACCGCCTGGCTCGGCGCGCTCTTCGTTGCCGCGGCCTCCTCCTCGGCCGCGTCGCTCGCAAACGCAATCGTCCTGGTCAGCGCGCTCAAGGTCATCACCTCCATGACCTGGCTGACGGTCGTCGGCATTCAGACCGGCATGGGCGTCGCGTGGCACCGCTTCGTCGCGATCCTCAACCTGTACACGCGCCGCAACGCCGACGGCACGAAGTCCCTGGGACCGGCTGACCACATGCTCATTGACGGCAAGCCCGTCACCAGCGAGGACGACTTCGACGATCTCCCCGAGGACACGGTTCTCGGCGTGGGCACGGTCGACGACTTCTCGTGGAAGGCGCGCCTAGACCTGTACTCGTGCACCGAGTGCGGCCGCTGCCAGGAGCTGTGCCCCGCGTGGAACACCCAGAAGCCACTCTCCCCCAAGCTGCTCATCATGGGCCTGCGCGACCACATGGAATCCGCCTCCAACGTGCAGATCGTCGAGCAGGAGGAAGGCCCCCAGAAAATCGAGGACGGCGAGGTACTGCTTGACAAGGGCGTGCCGGCCTCGCCGCACTCCTTTGATCTCGTCTCCGCCCTGTCCCTGTCGGGCGCGACCGGCCCCGAGGGCGTTTCCGCGGTCACTGCTCCCCTGGTCCCCGAGGTCGTCTCCGAAGAGGTCCTGTGGGACTGCACGAACTGCGGCGCCTGCGTCGAGCAGTGCCCCGTCGACATCGAACACATCGACCACATCCTCGACCTGCGCCGCCACCAGGTCCTCATGGAGGGCGCGTTCCCCCGCGAGCTGGGCCGCGCGTTCCGCGGCATGGAATCCAAGGCGAACCCCTACAACCAGGCCGCCCGCAAGCGCATGGACTGGGCGAAGAAGCTGGACTTCGACATCCCCGTCGTCGGCGAGGACATCGAGGACGCCTCGCAGGTCGACTACCTGTTCTGGGTGGGCTGCGCGGGTGCCTACGACGACACAGCGAAGAAGACCAGCGCCGCCATCGCCGAGCTGCTGCACACGGCAGGCGTGTCCTTCGCGGTCCTCGGATCGGGCGAATCCTGCACGGGTGACCCGGCCCGCCGCGCTGGCAACGAGGCGCTCTTCCAGATGTTGGCCGCCCAGGCGATCGACACGCTCAAGGAAGCCAAGCCTCAAAAGATTGTTGTCTCCTGCGCGCACTGCTTCAACACAATCGCAGGCGAGTACCCGGAGCTGGGCGGGCACTTCGACGTCGTCCACCATACGCAGCTCCTCAACCGCCTCGTGCGAGACGGCCTGCTCACGCCGGTGGCCCCCACGGCCTCGGCTGCGTCCACTGCCTCCGCGAGCGAGGACGCCACGGACGAGGCCGGGGCACAGTCGGCAGACAACGCTCCCTCGGTCGGCACACCCCTGAAGGTCACCTACCACGACGCGTGCTTCCTGGGACGCCACAACCGTATCTACGAGCCGCCGCGCGAGCTCGTGGGTTCCCTGCCGAACGTGGAACTCGTCGAGATGCCGCGCAACCGCGACCGCGCGATGTGCTGCGGCGCGGGCGGCGCGCACGCCTGGTTCGAGGAGACGCGCGGGACCCGCATTGCAGACGCTCGCATCGTCGAGGCCGCGTCCACGGGCGCGGACGTCGTCGCGACGGCCTGCCCCTTCTGCTCCCAGATGCTCGGCTCCGCGTCGGGCACAACCGCCGGATTCGTTTCCTCCGACGCCACCGACCGAGGCACCGAGGGCACCTCAACACCGGCACGCGGGAAGCTCCCGGAGGTGCGCGACGTCGCCGTCATGCTGCTTGAGTCCGTGAAGCGAGGCCAGTAACCGACGCACGCACGCTGATGGCGAAAGGGCGGCCCCGCAGACACACCTGCGGGGCCGCCCTTTCGTTCACCTGCTGAAAAGCCGAATCTACGGACGCGGCCTACTACTCAGCTTCGTCTTCCTCGGCGGAAACATCTGCCAAACCGACGAGGAAGCCGTCCTCGTCGATGACGTTGCCGCCCACGAGGGTCGCAATCAAGCCCGCAGCCTTCTCGACCTCCTGCGCCGAACGCAGACGCTCTCGGCGCGCGGTGCGGCTTATCGTGTTCGTGCCGGGCGTGGGGGCCAGGCCGGAGAGCCAGCGAACCTGATACTCGATGATCGCGCCTGTCGTCCACGGCTCCCAGCGCAGCACGCGCGGGGGTGAGGGGACTGCGTGGACCTCGATCATCATGTCAGAGCGATTGCCAATCGGGCACATGAGTGCGTAGCCGTCGACGACCTGCGGCTCGTTACGCTGGGCCTCCAGCTCCTCGCGGGCCTTCGCGATCTTCGAGGCAATATCCTCGCGGACAGGACCCAGCTCGGCCTTCAGCTTCTCGATCTGCGCGGCCTGCGCGGGGGTCAGCGCCGGGGCCTCGGGGACGATGTCGCGCGCGTCCTTCATCTGCTCAAACCCGGCGCGCTCGCGCATCGCGGACAGCAGGTCCTCCGGGTTGATCCAACGCGGCGCGTACACCGTCAGGTTCACGGCCGAGTCCGCGTCGGGAACCATGACGTAGCCGCTGCCGGACAGGCGCAAACCACCCGCCAGGCGACGCGCCATGCGGCCCAGCGCCTCGAGCACGCGGTACTCCAGACCAACGGGCATGCCGTCGGGGAAGGCCTGCGCCCACTCCCCCATGAACGCGCTGGGTTTCTCCTCGGCGCGCGAGACCGGGCAGCGCAAGATCCACGCATGCGTCAGCAGGGACGGGGTGCCCAGCTGCGCGCGCGTCGGCTGATCCAGGGACCACGGGCCTTCAAGCTCGGCATCCGACGACAGGTGCAGGCGACCGGGCGCGAGCCAGCCGGCGTCGTCCCACATGGAGATCGCGAGGGCCTCCAGCTCGGCCGGATCCACGGCCTCCGACACGAGGAGCAGGTGGTGGCCCAGGGCTTCCTGCATGTCGATAACGCCCGCGGGTTCGCTGACCTCGATGGCGGCGGCAATCGGCACGGCGGCCTCCGCGCTGGTGATCTCGCCGTCTGCGGCAATCTGGAACGCCGGCTCCTGGGTGGTGCTCATGCCGATCAAGGACACGTTCGTCTGCATGATCGGGCTGCCCGTCGCGGACGTAAGGACCGAGTCCGCCAGGCTGGAGTGGGCACTCGCCATGCGTTCCTTGAAGGAACGCCTGACCGGCGAGGGCGGGGGCGGCGCATCGTTCCGGTTCGTAACCTGGCCGGTGCGCGGGGCCATGCCGGGCAGCACGACGCCCGTTATGACGCCCGTGCGCATCGTGGTGGCCTGCTGATCGGCGGGCGGGGGCAGTAGGCGCGGGGTCGGATCCGCGGGTTCAGGCAGAGGAGGTGCCGTCGGCGGCAGGTTCTCAGGTTCAGGCGGAGGCGGTACCGCCGATTCCAGTGCGAGAGGCGCGTCGTGTTCGGCCGCATCAGCTGCGGCAGCGCGCGCCGCACGCTCGGCGCGCCTGCGCGCGAGCCGAGACGGAAAGGGAGGGTGGGGGGACTCCATCATGTCACCGATCAATGCGTGTACGGGTGAAGCGCTGGTGCGTCCGGGACGGCGTGGGGCCTCGCTGACCCTGATAGTGAGAGCCAGCGCCCTGCGAGCCGTAGGGATGCTCGGCCGGGGAAGACAGGTCGAAGAAGCACAGCTGCCCGATCTTCATGCCCGGGTATAGCAGGATCGGCATCGTCGCCGCGTTGGACAACTCGAGGGTCACGTGACCGGAGAAACCGGGGTCAATGAAGCCCGCGGTGGAGTGGGTGAGGAGGCCGAGGCGCCCTAGCGACGACTTGCCCTCAAGGCGCGCGGCGATGTCGTCGCCGAGGGTGACCAGCTCGTAGGTGGCACCCAGGACGAACTCGCCGGGGTGCAGGACGAAGGGCTGATCCGGCCCCACGTCGATACGTCGCGTCAGATCCGACTGGTCCGCCGCAGGGTCGATCACCGGGTAGCGGTGATTATCGAAGAGGCGGAACAGGCGATCCAGGCGCACGTCAATGCTGGCCGGCTGAACCAAATCGCGGTCCAGCGGGTCGAGCTGGATACGCCCGGAGTCCAGGGAGGCTTTGATGTCGCGGTCACTGAGCAGCATGACTCGATTGTCGCACACTCAGCGCCGCGACAACAGCCTCAGCGGATCACTCCAGGGGACGGCCCTGCGCGTCGCAGCCGTAGGCACCGTAACGCATGATGATCATGATGAACTCAACGAAGGCCCAGATACCCGTGATGAGCAAACCGAAGAAGGTCAGGGACAGGATCAGCTGGATGACACCCTTGGTGGTGTAGCCCAGGTAGAAGTTGTGGACACCGAGGTAGCCGACGAAGAACGCCAGGAACAGCGCAACGATCCACTGCTTGGGCGGGGTCGCGTAGGCACCCTGACCAAAGGCGGGCTGGCCGTAAGCAGGCTGGCCATAGACGGGCTGCTGTGCACCCGGAGCAGCGTTGGCCTGGTCGTAACCGGGGGTCGAGGCCTGGGGGAAGCTGGGAGCATCCGGCGCGGGCACCGAGGTCTGGTCCTCCGAGTTGAAGGGGTTGGGCGTCGTCATAACTAAGCCTTTCGATTGTCGTGGGAAGTGACGGCTGCGGGCCGCACCCGCATAGCCTAGCGTGTCGACACCACTTTTCGTCATCCGCAGCGACCCCGAGAGACCCCCGATCGTTCCCCGAGCATGCCCGCAAACGCGTTCCGACAAGCATTTTGGGACCGAGGGCCGCTCGTCCGCACCACGCGCTATACACCACAAAACAGCTCGGACACGCAGTGAGACGCTCGCGTACGGGGCGTCGCTGCACCCGGACAGAGAAACGTGAGGAGCACTAGATACACGTGTGGGACCCGACATCAGCCGGGTCCCACACGGTGCTCGCTTACACGCCTATTTGGGCGCGCGAGTAGGTCAGACGGTCGGGACGCCGTTCGCGTCCCGTGCGTAGATCCACTTGCCCATGAAGGTCATGATCGCGCAGGCGAGCACGCAGCACAACCAGATGAAAAACAGGAAGAAAACGAACGGATTCCCTTCGCGCAGCTCCCAGTCGAACGTCGCCAAGTAAAGCACGTTCAGGACAACGGTCACGGCGACCTTGATGAAACCGATCTGCTTGTGGCCAAGGAAAAAGTCGCCGGCACCAACACCGCCGAGGAAAAGGTTGAGAAGGCCCGCAGTCTTACGAGGCTTACCCAGCATGGGAGCGTTGAATCCGGGCTGACCGTAGCCGGGCTGACCGTAGCCGGGCTGACCGTAGCCGGGCTGGCCATAAGGCTGCTGACCGTATGCAGCCTGCTGACCGTAGCCGGGCTGGCCATAAGGCTGCTGCCCGTAGCCGGGCTGACTGTAGGGCTGCTGGCCATAGCCGGCCTGCTGGCCGTAAGGCTGCTGACCGTAGCCGGGCTGGCCATAAGGCTGCTGACCATTGGCCGCCTGCTGGCCGTAACCGGGCTGCTGACCGTAAGGCTGCTGGCTATAGCCGGCCTGCTGACCGTAACCGGCCTGCTGACCGTAAGGCTGCTGGCCATAGTCAGGCTGCTGCCCGTAAGGCTGCTGAGGAGTAGACATGACGTCTCCTGATAGTGAGGGAACCCTCGACAAAATGGGGGTAATTGAAAACAGGATCAGACTAGCGAACCTGTACTGTTTATACAACAGTCGCCATTTTCATGCTCCACATCACACTTCGTATATGTTAGAACGCGCTCATGGGGACTTTTTACCTACACTGACAGGGTGTTCACAAATCCAACGGCTGAGGCCTCGCAGGTACTCCTCCATGACCTTCCCCGCTGGTTCGCATCCAACAAACGCGACCTGCCCATGCGCGGCGATGACGTGTCCGATTGGGGAACACTCGTCTTCGAGATCATGAGCCAACAGACGCCCGTCGCGCGCGTTCAACCGATCTGGTTGGAGTGGATGGAGCGATGGCCAACACCCGGCGACCTAGCCGAGGCCTCCTCCGCGGATATCATTGTGGCCTGGGCGAATCTGGGCTATCCCTCACGCGCACTACGTCTCAAAAATTGTGCGGGCACCATCGTCGAGAAACACGGCGGTCAGGTGCCCCTCACTATAAAAGAGCTAACTCTCCTGCCCGGCGTGGGCACCTACACGGCCAGCGCCCTCCTGGCGTTCAGGCACGGAATCCGGATCCCGGTCCTGGACACAAACGTTCGACGAGTGTTGGTCAGATTTCTCGATGGCCGGGAGTTTCCACCCCATTCGACCCCCTCGAAGGCAGAAACGCAGCGCGCGGACACGCTCCTCCCGACAGATGGACACCTCGCCGCCGACGTCAGCTTGTCGCTCATGGAGTTCGGAGCCCTCGTGTGCACCCAGCTCTCCCCGGGCTGCGACACGTGCATCATGCGCACGCGCTGCGCCTGGGCACACGCCGGATTCCCGAAGGACGAGAAGCGCCCCACCCCCCAGCCCTACGCGGGCACCGACCGCCAGGCCCGCGGACGCATCATGAAGGCCCTACGCTCCGCCCACTTCGAAGGCACCGAAGGCCTCACGAAACGTCGCGTCCTCGACGCCGCACGCCTCGACGGCGGCGACCGCTACCAACCCGCCCGCGTCTACCGCGCCCTCCTCAAGGAAGGCATGATCATCTACAACGAAGACACGAAGCGCGTGACGCTGCCCCGCTGATTCTGGCACGAGGCCGACTCCCCACCGCGAACACGCGCGGCCCCGGCGAGGAAGCCACGGCCTCGTCACTGAACCCTCAGTAGCGGATCGCGTCAATCGGCTTGATACGCACGGCCGCGAGCGCCGGGATGATGCCGCATAGAGCGCCGATGCTCGTAGAGATGGCGACGCCCGCGACGGCTGCGCCGGCTGGGAACGCCGGCGTCTCGCTGAGCGCGATTCCTATTGTTTCGAGTGGCAAGAAGCGTACGACGACGACCGCGATCCCCACGCCGATGACGCCGGCGACGAAGGTTGCGACCACCGACTCCATGAAGACAGCGAAGAAGACGCGCGCGGCAGAGGCACCGACGGCGCGGCGGATACCGATTTCGCGCACGCGCTGACGTACGGTCACGATGGCGACGTTGAGCAGGCCGAGCGCGCCGAGGAAGATGATGATGCCGCCGATAATCATGATGACGCGGGAGATTGTCCCCAGCTGTTCTTCGCCCGTGTCCTGGTGTTCGCCGCCGGTGACGCTCACGTGCCATCCGTCGCCGAGGATCGAGGCGAGGGCTTGCGGCAACACCGTGCGAGCCTCCTCGGCGTCCTCGGGGCTGACCCACGCGATCATTGTGGGCTGCCCCATCTGCGGCAGGGCGGCGCGCGCCGCGTCGTAGTGCACGTAGAGGGTCGGCATGTCGAAGCGGCTCTTCGCTTTCGTGACGCCGACGACGCGCAGCGCGGTGCCGTCGGTGGTGTGCAGGACGATGGGGACCTGGTCGATGGGTGCGCGGCCCAGCTGATCCCACAGGACCTCGGAGATGACGACGGGGGTCAGGCGCTGGTCCGCGTCGCTGTCGGTCACCCAGCGTCCGGCGAGCATGCGGGTTCGGAAAATCACCTCGAAGGAGGGGTCGACGGCCTGAATCGTGACGTCGTTGAACATGTCCTGTGTTTGCACCACCGGGTAGCCGCGGAATAGTCCGGTGCTGCGCGCCTGGCGGACCTCGACGATCTCGCCGCCCGAGCTGGACAGGCGCGACCAGTAGTGGATGTCGTGGTGGCCCGCGAGCGTCGCCATCGCGTCGCTCACCGGATCCTTCTCGTCGGGTCGCGCGACGGTTGACGAGGCCTGGGTCCCTTCACCGGTTCCGGTTTCCTGGGCGGGGGCCTCGTTCGAGGGTCCTCCTTGGCTTGCTGATGATTTTTCCGGCGCGAGGCGCAGTGTCACCGAGCGTCCCTCGTAGAGTTCGGCCAATTCGCGCGAGGATTGCAGGATCAGGTCGCCCAGAGCGATAACGACCGTCATGGCGGCCACTGCAGCGACTACTCCCACGAGGGAGAGGACCACGCGGGCTTTCTGGACTTTCACCTCGCCCCACGCTTCGATGAGGGCGCCCACGATCTGGCTCAGTGCGTTCACTGCTCACTCTCCCTTTGTCGAGCCGCTGCCCTACGGACGGCTCTCATCGTCTGACGTGCCGTCACACCCGTATCGTCAGGTGATCCCCCCGACGGCGGTGCCGGAACCTGCGCGGGAGGCGGCGGGGGTTGCGGACCAGCGGAGGCGGCGGAGGCCTCGTCCCAGGGGTTCCCGGGGATCCCGGCGCTTCCACCGGTCCCGGCGTTGTCGACACTGGAGTTCCCCGCCTCCGCGCGCTGCGTCAGGGTTCCAGGGTCCGTGACCTCGTGGAGGACGCCGTCGTAGAGTTCGTAGGCGCGCGAGGCGCGGGCGGCGACCGCCATGTCATGCGTGATGACGATGAGCGCTGAGTCGGATTCGCGGGCGACTTCCTCCAGGAGGGTCATGACCGCTCGGCCCGTGTCCGGGTCGAGCGCGCCCGTCGGCTCGTCGGCGAGGATCACGCGCGGGCGGCGCACGAGGGCACGGGCGATCGCGATGCGCTGCTGTTCGCCTCCGCTCATCTCCCCCGGGTGCGAGTCGGCGCGATCCGCCAGGCCCACACGTTCAAGCATGTCGAGGGCAATTGAGCGCCTGCACAGCAGTTGCGCGCCGGAGGCATACAGGAGGGGCACCTCGACGTTTTCGGCGGCCGTACGGGCGGCGAAAATGTTAAATTGCTGGAAGACGAAGCCGAAGTCCTCGCCGCGCATGCGAGCGCGACGCCCCTCGCCCAGGCGCGTCGTATCCACGCCGTCCAGCTCGTAGGTGCCTGACGTGGGAGCGTCCAGCAGGCCAATGATGTTGAGCATCGTCGATTTGCCGGTACCCGAGCGGCCCACGATGGACACGTGCTCGCCCGCCGCGACGTCCAGGTTGACGCCGCGCAGGATGTGCAGGTCCTCGCCGTCAGGCAGGGTGACCGTGCGGGTCACGTCCCGCAGGTGCACGAGGCTCATCGCGCGCTCGTCTCGTCGGACGCGTCAGCGGCCCCATCCATGGCCCCGCCGCCCGTGTCACCCGAGCCGTAGGGGTCGTCCTGGTTATCCTTCGTCGCAGTCGGGGTGAATTCGAGGATTTCCTCGCCTTCCTCGAGTCCCTCCTTGACCTCGACCATCTTTCCGTCGGTCAAGCCCAGGGTGACCGAACGCTTCTCCGGGTTGGCCGGGTCCGAGGTCGGCAGGTAGACGGTGCCGGTCTGGTAGCGACCCTCGACCGCGGAGACCGGCACAGCGAGCACATCCGTCGCCGATCCCGTCGTCATCTCGAGGCTCACCTGCAGGCCCGCGAACACAGTCTGATCGGAGGGAATCGCGCAGCGGGCCTTCAGGTCCGTCGAGGCCGCAGCCGAGTTCTCGGAGACACTCGAGTTTTTCGTGTCCTGCGTCTTGCTCGTAGGGCTAACAAGCGTGACGTCCGTGCATTCGAAGGGGGCCGGGCCGTTCTTAATGGTGACGGTCGCGGTGGAGGGCGCCTCCTGGAGGCGGTACATCTGGTCAGCGCTCAGGGCGGCGACGGCCGAGAACGTGGAGGGGGCGACCGAGGCAACCGTGTCGCCAATCGCGAACTGCTGTCCCACCAGGACGCTCGTGGACACCTTGCCGTCGCCGGGGGCGGCGACCGTCTCGTATTTGAAGGTAGGCTTCCCGGTCTCCATGGTGACGTCGCCGTCCTTATCGGTGACTTGGCGGGTTTCGCCCGGGATTTCCTTGCGGATCTGGATGAGGGCATCACCCTTGGCGACTGTGTCGCCGTCTTTGACATAGACGCGCACGACCTCGCCGTCAAGCGTCGCGCGAGCATTCACCGGCTCATCCGCCTGGATCGTGCCCGTCACGCTCACAGTGTTCGTAATATCCGCGCGGCCCACAGAAATCGTCATCTGCCCGAAGGTTCCACCCGGGTCCATGCCGTCGCCCGTCTGTTCCTCCTGCGCGGCGGGGAAAAACGCGAACTTGACCAGGGACACCGCGATGATGACCCACGCGAGTGCCTTGACAATATTGAGCACCTGCGCGGTGCGGGTCTTACGTGCCACGTCCGTCTCCTTTAATGTTCGTTAATCGCCTTATTGTAAGGTGCACATCACAGCCAGAGCAATGGTTGATACTCATTCTCAGGTTGCTCCCCGCTGTGCGCTGGGGGCCACCCGGCGCATCGCCCCAGCTCTGCCTACGATGAGGGAACATCGACCGAGAGGATGCCATGATCCGCCGCGCCACACCCGCCGACGCCGACGCGCTATCCGCGCTCGCCCGCGAGTGCTTCACCCAGACCTTCGGGCACCTCTACGCGCCGGGCGATTTAACTGTCTTTCTCGACCAAGCCTACTCCCCCGCCGTCCTACGCTCCGAACTTCAAGATCCTCAGCGCGCGACCTGGCTCCTCTTCGAGGACGCAGTCGGTGGCTCGCCGTCACCGGACGAGGCCTCCTGCACGCCCAGCGATCTCGTTTCCTCCACCGGCCCCTCCATTCATATCCCCGGCGAACACCCCAGCGCCCCCTATTCCGGGGAGGAAGCCCCGGCCTCGTTCCCCGACGGACTCATCGGCTATGTGACCGCCTGCCCCGCACACCTGCCCCACCCCGACGTCGCACCCGGCGACGGCGAGGTCCAGCGCCTCTACATTCTGCGCGGATACCAGGGCGGCGGCCGCGGAACCCTCCTGCTGCGCACCGCGCTGGAGTGGCTCGAACGCGACGGGCCGCGCACCCTCTGGATCGGCGTGTGGAGCGAAAACCATGGGGCGCAGCGCTTCTACGCGCGCCACGGCTTCGAGATCGTCGGCGAGTATTCCTTCATGGTCGGCGACCACGCCGACCGCGAGTTCATCACCCGCCGCCCGGCGAGCGCCTGACACCGACCGTCCTGCGTCTCAGGGGAGACAACCTGCAGATGCTAATGCCCCCCAGGGAAGACTGGGGGGCTGGCCGGAAGAAAGGAGATGCGATGATCGTTCGCATCATCAGCACTCTGATTGCTCTTCCAGCTTCTATGGTAGCACTTCTCCAGTTGATCGAAAGGTTCAGCCGAGGTAAGGGCCGCCACCGGAAGTAGGGGCAGTCCCCGGCCTCTCGTACGCGAGGGGTCGGGTCCGGTCACAACCACGGCGGCGTATACGCGCCACGGACGAGCGGCATCCCGACATACGAAAATGGGTCCCGAGGTTCTCACCTCGGGACCCATCGACGTCTGCTGGGACGCGGTCACTCAGCCTTGTCGGCCTCGGCGATCTTCGCGCGAACGTCATCCATGTCCAGGTTCTGGATCTGGGAGATCAGGTCCTCCAGGGCGGACAGCGGAAGCGCACCCGACTGGCGGAACACCGCGATGCCATCGCGGAAAGCCATCAGCGTCGGGATCGACGTGATCTGAGCGGCCATCGCGAGCTGCTGCTGATCATCCGTGTCGATCTTGCCGAACACGACGTCCGGATGCTTCTCGGAGGCCTCCTCGAAAACGGGGCCAAACTGGCGGCACGGGCCGCACCAGGTCGCCCAGAAATCAACCAGGACGATGCCGCCGGCGGACACAGTCTGCTCGAAGTTCTCCTGCGTCAGAGTAACGGTAGCCATGTTTCTCCTTGTGTCGCCGACACTCTGGTCGGCAGGTCAGTTGGGGCCGGACGACCCCTGTGTTCTGTCTGAATCAACGGACGCGGCGCGCCCACTATTCCCCGGAGGGGAGAGGCGAAGCGGTGACGTGACGCACGTTCTCCTCGGAGGCACCCAGGCCTCGCAAAATAAAGGTCTCCACCAGCGCCAGCGCCGACTCACGGTGCGCCGCATCCGCCGGGAGGCGCTGACCCGCCAGCGTCGCATGAATGAGATGAACCGCGCCCAACGTATTCTGCTGCGCAATCAGGTGACGCTCCATGGCCTCGTCGAGGATCTCAATGAGGACCTCGCCCACCATACCCGCGTGATCGTGCAGGTGCGAGGCACCCCGACCCGACATCTGCCGACGCAGGCCCATGCCAGCCTTCACGTGGTAGCGGCTGATCATCTGCAGATGCGCGCGAATGTAGAGGCGCAGGCGCATGAGCGGGTCAGGCTCGGCCTCGAGGCGCGCGGTGAGCACCCGCGTGAACTCCTCGGTGACCTGGCGCATGTAGGCGAGCAGCAGCACTTCCTTGTCCGCGAAGTGGTTGTACACCGCCGTGCGACCCACGCCGGCGCGCTCAGCAATCTGACTCATCGTGATGGATTCGAAAGCTTGCTCGGCCATGAGAGACCCGAGCGCATCGAACAGGCGGGTGCGCGTCAGCTCGCGGTGGGAGGCGAGGGACTCGCCAATAATCTTCGGCATGCGCTTATTCTGACATCCGGTCCCCATGTGTCGTCAAATGGTGGCGGGCACCATTCCCGCGCCGCGGAAGCAACGCACGCTTTATCACTCGCCCTCTCAGCGCACCCAACACAGCTCACGCGCACTCACGTCGGCCACCCACTCCCCGCCGACGCGCGACGTGTCACCGGCTGCAGCGCGCAGCCACGGCCTCGACAATAGGAAGGTCCGCGACGATCCAGGGCAGGTCCCCCAACTCGGAGATCGGCACCCAGCACGCCTCCAGGTGCGAGGTACCAGCGCGCGGAGTCGGCGAACTGGGCGCAACCTCCGCGAGCCACACGCCCATGACCCGCCCACCCAGAACCGGCCACCACAGGCCGCCGTCCGGGCAGACGCGCTCCCCCACCCGCAGGTGCGCGCCGAGTTCCTCCGCAATCTCACGCTCGAGCGCCGCCGCCGCGTCCTCACCTTCTTCGATCTTGCCACCGGGCAGCTCAAACTGGCCGCGCAGCTCCTGCGGGTACGCGCGCGAGCACGCGAGCAGCACGGTCGGCTGCTCCAGGGAATCGACGATGGCTGCGGCCACCACGGGACGAGGCATGGGTCCTCCAATCGGTCAAGCGATCCTCAGTGTATCCGCGGTCGGCACACGCAACAGAACCGGAAGCGTCTCGGAGCGGACCGCGAGGCGCGAGCTGCGGCAGGAGCGGTGAGCGCTGCCGTCACCGCGCTGGACCGGCGTGCGCGCATGGGCGGATGCGACCTTGTTGCCGAGAGCAGCGCAACAACCGCCATCGCACAGCACAGAGTGTCGCGAGCGCAGCACTGTGTGCGAGACGCCGGTTGCGTGCCCGTCCATCGTGACGCTATGATCGACAGGTCGATTCCTTCGGGACGATGAATTGCGGGCGTAGTTCATCGGTAGAATGGAAG
>ERZ1674170.39-NODE-39-length-24600-cov-11.994989_pt1 | contig 24600 bp, 10 predicted proteins | sample MGYA00581300_ERZ1674170 | MGnify/ENA primary metagenome ERZ1674170 (study PRJEB41354, sample SAMEA4873325) | human saliva metagenome | biome: human-associated habitat [ENVO:00009003]; feature: mouth environment [ENVO:08000002]; material: saliva material... | reverse complement strand
AAAAGTGTCGGGAATTTGAAAAAAGACTTCCAGATTCTGCGATAAGTGTTGTACTCTAGTTCCGGGTGACCAACAGGTCAGACTTTAGGTAGGTCTGTAAGGTCCCCAGACGCCAACATTGGAGTTAGACATATGACACTGAAGAAACCGGCGAAACTCATCGCAATCGCCGGCGCATGCGCGGTTGCAGTCGCGCTGCCGACGTCTCTTGCGCTGCCCGGGTCTTTTGGGCCCGAGGCCGATTCTGACCCCGAGGCTGCGCAATCCGCAGCCGGAGTGGTCGCGCAGCCTGAGCCCGAGCCTGAACTGCCCGTGGGTAACGCTGAAAATGCGTTGACCTCAGAGGAGGGCGAGCAGGTGGTTGATGGGGAAACTCAGGCCTCCACCGATGACGGATCCTCGCGCGTCGTGGATATGATCGTCCAGCTGAAGGACGGCACCGACACCGCCGCCGCCCTCGCCTCTATCAACTCGGCCGTGGCTGCGGTCTACCCGGACGCCTCCGCCGAGGTATCGCGCGAGTACACCAACGCCTTTACCGGCTTCGCGCTGAGCGCCCCCATCGGCTCGATGGATGCGATCCGCGGCGTGAGCGGTGTCCAGAGCGCCTTCCTTGATCGCGAGACCCAAGTCAGCGACGATGCAAACGGCGACTCTGACGATGCGGGCAGCGGTTCCGCAACGACTGCGTCACGTTCGCAGCACCCCGATAACCTGAGCGCGCAGATCATGATGCACGCTGACAAGGTTACTCAGAAGGGCGAAGGCAAGGTCGTCGCCATCATCGACACGGGCGTGGAAATGAACCACCCCGCATTCTCGGGAGCCCTGCACGGAACTCCCGCGATCGACAGTTCCAAGGGCGCATCTCTGGCACAGCAGGTGGGCAAGAGCGGCACCTACGTGTCCGAGAAGTTCCCCTTCGCCTACGACTACGCGGACGGTGACAACGATGCCTCCCCGGCGGGTGCCCACGGCACGCACGTCGCCGGCATCACCGCAGCCAATGGTGATCAAATCATGGGTATCGCCCCCGATGCTCAGATCATCGTTGCGAAGGTTGCGCGCAGCCGCGGTGGCGGCATCCCCGACTCCGCGCTGCTCGCAGCCCTGGATGATATGGCTACTCTGCATCCTGACGCCGTGAACATGTCCCTCGGCCGCACGGCCGGCATGGACAGCGATGCCGACACCCTGTTCGCGGGCGTGTACGAGAAGCTGCAGGAGAAGGGCATCACTCTCGACGTTGCTGGAGGCAACGAGTTCCAAGCCGGCTACGGCAACAAGTCGGGCAAGAACCTGCCCTACGCCTCTGACCCGGACTCCTCGACCCTGGGCGAGCCTGGCTCCTTCGCCCCTGTGGTCACGGTCGCGTCCATTGAGAACGCGAGGAACGGGGCAAACGGCAACTACAAGATGTCCGATTTCAGCTCGTGGGGCGTGTCTCCTGACATGCGCCTCAAGCCTGAGGTGACCGCCCCCGGCGGCAACATCTACTCCTCCGTGCCCGGCGGCGGCTACCAGATGATGTCCGGTACGTCCATGGCAACGCCCCAGATGACCGGTGCCAGCGCCGTCGTGCTTGAGCGCGTTCAGAACGACCCGCTCTTCTCGTCGCTGAATGATCGTCAGAAGGTGGATGTTGTCCAGAACCTGATCATGGGAACTGCGGTCCCGGTTGTGGATCCCGGACAGGGCGGCGGTGCCTACTACTCCCCGCGTAAGCAGGGTGCAGGCCTGGCGAACCTTGAGGGTGCCACAAACTCGTCCGTGTACCCGACCGTGAACGGTGCTGCCGACTCTTCCCGCCCCAAGGCGGAACTCGGTGATGGCACCAACGGCTGGCACTTCGACGTCACCTTGCACAACGTGTCCGACACGCCTGCTACGTACGAGCTCTCTTCCCAGGCTCTGTCCGAGAACATTGAGGGCGGTTTCTTCACCGGTCACTCCACTGACTGGAACGGCAAGGGCGTCAGCGTTTCCTTCTCTGGCTCGAGCGTGACGGTTCCTGCCAAGGGTGAAACCACGGTCGGCATTGATATCAAGCCCGGCAACGAGTTTGCTCAGTACGTCTCCGCCAACGCTCCTGCGGGCACCTTCCTGGACGGTTTCGTGCGCTTCACCTCGCGTACGAACGGTCAGCCCGACCTGGGCGTTCCTTTCCTGGGCTTCTACGGATCCTGGGCCAAGCCGGCGATCTTCGATGCGCTCGTTTCCGAGGGTGACGCCCACGCTGCTTCCTCGGGCATCTACAACGGTGACCGGGGCGGCCTCCTCGGCTACAACCCCCTCCTCAAGGGGCGGGAACGCCAGGGTCGTCCTAACGCTGAGCGCTACGTGGTCTCCCGTTCCACGGTCTCGGGTGCACCCACAGCGATCAGCCCTCGCACGGGCACGCTGCGCAGCGTTCACAAGATGACCACCACGTACACGAATGAGGCGGGCAAGAGCGTTGCCTCCTTCACCTCCTTCCAGAACTTCAAGTCGACCATCGATCCTGAAGAAGAACGGATGAGCTGGGTTGAAGAGGGGCAGGAGCCTCGGTCCATCGACCTGAAGGAAGGCAAGTACGCAAGCCTTCCCGACGGCAACTACAAGCTGACGATTGCCGCCAACAACGACGGCCCCTCGTCTACTGAACAGTCCATTACGTACAACTTCCGTATCGACACCAAGGCCCCCGTTGTGGACAGCGCCAAGGTGAATGGTTCCACCCTTTCGGTGGAGCTCAGCGATGAGTCGCCCCTGGCCGGCTTCACGCTGAACGATCCGAATAGCGGTCGCTACATCCACCTCGAGGTTGCTCGTGACGAGAACAGCCAGACCTACGAGAACGGTCGGTACCACTACAAGACCAGCATCGACCTGAACCAGGTTCAGGGTGGCGCCAGCAACAATCCCTACGTTGTCGCGTGGGACTACGGACTCAACCACTCCGAGCCCGTCACGATGAACGGCGGCAAGCCCGGTAACGGTGGCGGCCAGCCCGGTGTCGGCGACGATCAGCCCGGTAACGGTGGCGGTCAGCCCGGTAACGGTGGCGGTCAGCCCGGTGATGACTGGGGCGACGATCAGCCCGGTAACGGTGGCGGTCAGCCCGGTGATGACTGGGGCAACGATCAGCCCGGTAACGGCGGCGGCCAGCCCGGTGATGACTGGGGCAACGGTGGCGGCCAGCCCGGTGATGACTGGGGCAACGGTGGCGGCCAGCCCGGTAACGGTGGCGGCCAGCCCGGTGATGACTGGGGCAACGGTGGCGGCCAGCCCGGCGGCGGCTGGGATAATGGCGGCGGCCAGCCCGGTGGTAACCCGGGCAACGGCGGCAACTCCGGTTACTGCGACTTCCTGAACGGATACTGGCTGAGCGATCCGGTCGGCTGGTGGCAGAAGTGCGTGAGCGGGAAGAGCCTCCCTCGCAACCAGTGGTCTAACATCGGCGGCAAGGATTATTTCGTCGGACCTGACGGGAACGCGCAGACCGGTTGGCTGAACCAGGGAGACACCTGGTACTACCTGGATCCCAGCAACGGTGGCTCGATGTGCACGGGCACGCGCAACATCGACGGAAAGACCTACACCTTCGATAACTCGGGTGCACTGGTCAAGTGATCTGACAACCGTTGACGACTCACGGCCTGGGCCCGGAAACGCTGACATGACGGCGTTTCCGGGCCCAGGCCTCGTTGATGGACGGGTGCCGTGTCGCCTGTGAAACAGTTGACTGGCTTGACAATGCAAGCCGCCCCCCTCGCTCATGGTGGAATCGCACTACAACAAGCAGACGCCAACACGCAATAAGACGAAAGAAAGCGAGCTCAACAAACCTCCATATAACACGGGCGTGAGAGTCTGACAGGACGATGCTGACCGATGTGCAAATGATTATGGACGGACCTGCACCTTCGACCCTTCGGGTGCCTTGGTGAGGTAGTCTCAGGGGAGAAAATCCTGCAAATCCTGGGTTTGATAGTATCTTGCGTGAGGTAGTCGAACCCGGCTTCATTGTTGAAAAAGTGTTGGGATTTTTGCCAAAGGGCTTCTGGATTCCGCGATAAGTGTTGTACTCTGATATTCAGTGGCCATTCGGTCAAAGTTTGTGGCAGGCCCGTCCGGGTCTCCCGACACATCATTGGAGTTAGACACATGACACCGAAGAAACCGGTGAAGCTTTTCGCTATCGCTGGCGCATGCGCGGTTGCCATCGCGCTACCCACGTCCCTGGCCATGCCGGGGTCGCTCCTCCACCAGGCCGGCTCTGACGCCGACGCTGCACAGTCCGCGCAGTCGGGCGCTGACGAGGCTGCGGCGAGCGAACCCGCTCCCGAGCTCCCTGTGGGCGACGTCGACAACGCGCTGACCTCCGCCGATGGCGAGTCCCTTCTCGACGAGGGGGCCCCGGCCACGACCGAAGAAGACTCTTCGACCGTCGTCGATATGATCGTCCAGCTCGAGGACGGCACCGACACCGCCGCCGCCCTCGCCTCTATCAACTCGGCCGTGGCTGCGGTCTACCCGGACGCCTCCGCCGAGGTATCGCGCGAGTACACCAACGCCTTTACCGGCTTCGCGCTGAGCGCCCCCATCGGCTCGATGGATGCGATCCGCGGCGTGAGCGGTGTCCAGAGCGCCTTCCTCGATCACGAGACCCAAGTCAGCGACGATGGCGATGACACTCCCGCCGACGCGGAGGGCACCGGCGGTGCCGATGCCTCGGCCGACTCCGGCAGTGCCGCCGACGCCGAGAGCAACCCCATGGCAGCCATGCGCGCCGCGCAGCACGGCGACGTCCTGTCCGCCCAGGTCATGATGAAGGCCGACAAGATCTCCCAGACCGGCGCTGGCAAGGTTGTCGCCATCATCGACACGGGCGTGGACATGAGCCACCCCGCGTTCTCGGGAGGCCTGCACGGAACTCCCGCGATCGACAGCTCCAAGGGCGCTGCTCTGGCACGACAGGTGGGCAAGAGCGGCACCTACGTCAACCAGAAGTTCCCCTTCGCCTACGACTATGCGGACGGTGACAACGACGCATCACCGGCTGGTTCTCACGGCACGCACGTTGCCGGCATCACCGCAGCGAACGGTAGTCAGATCACGGGTATTGCCCCCGATGCTCAGATCATCGTCGGCAAGGTCGCGCGCAGCCGCGGCGGCGGCATCCCCGACTCCGCACTGCTGGCGGCCCTGGATGACATGACGGTCATTAAGCCTGACGTCGTGAACCTGTCCCTCGGCCGCACGGCCGGCATGGACAGCGCGGCCGACACCCTGTTCGCGGGCGTGTACGAGAAGCTGCAGAACAACGGCACTATCGTCGACGTGGCCGCCGGCAACGAATACTCGGCTGCTTACGGCAACAAGTCGGGCAAGAACCTGCCCTACGCCTCCGACCCGGACTCCTCGACCCTGGGTGAACCCTCCACCTTCGCGCCCGTCGTGTCGGTGGCCTCCATCGAAAACGCGCGGAACGGTCGCGGTGCCTACAAGATGTCTGACTTCAGCTCGTGGGGCGTGTCTCCTGACATGCGCCTCAAGCCTGAGGTGACCGCCCCCGGCGGCAACATCTACTCCTCCGTGCCCGGCGGCGGCTACCAGTACATGTCCGGCACGTCCATGGCGACCCCGCAGATCACCGGCGTCAGCGCCGTCGTGCTTGAACGCGTTCAGAACGACCCGCTCTTCTCCTCGATGAGCGCGCGCCAGAAGGCCGACGTCGTCCAGAACCTCATCATGGGCACCGCTGTCCCCGTCGCCGATCCGAACGCCAGCTCCGGTGCCTACTACTCCCCGCGTAAGCAGGGCGCAGGCCTCGTGAACGTTCAGGCGGCAACGACCTCGTCCGTGTACCCGACCGTGAACGGTGCTGCCGACTCTTCCCGCCCCAAGGCGGAACTCGGTGATGGCACCAAGGGCTGGCACTTCGACGTCACCCTGCACAACATGTCCGGCACGGCGGCGACCTACGATCTCTCCGCTCAGGCCCTGTCTGAAAACATCTCGGGCGGCCTCTTCACCGGCAGCTCCACCGACTGGAACGGCAAGGGCGTCAGCGTCTCCTTCTCCAACAACAGCGTGACCGTCCCCGCCAAGGGCGAGGCCACCGTTGGTATCGACGTCACCCCCGGCAGCCAGTTCGCCCAGTGGGTGAGCGCGAACGCCCCCTCGGGCACCTTCCTGGACGGCTTCGTGCGCTTCACGGCTCGCACGAATGGCCAGTCCGACATGACCGTGCCCTACCTGGGCTTCTACGGATCCTGGGGCACGCCTTCGATCTTCGATCAGATGCTCTCCGAGGGTGACGGCCACGCTGCTTCCTCGGCCATCTACAACGGCCAGAACGGCAGCCTCCTCGGCTACAACCCCCTCGTCAAGGGCAGCGAGCGCGAGGGTCGTCCCAACGCCGACCGCTACGTGATCTCCCGTTCCACGGCCTCGGGCGCGCCCACGGCCATCACTCCTCGCACGGGCACGCTGCGGTCCGTCCACACGATGACCACGACCTACGCGAACGAGGCCGGCAAGAGCGTCGCTTCCTTCACCTCCACGCAGAACTGGAAGTCGGTGTATAACTCCGACGAGCGGCGGATGACCTGGGTTGAGGAAAACCACGAGTCGCGTTCGATCAACCTCAACGACTACAAGTACTCGAGGCTGCCCGACGGCAAGTACACGCTGACGATCTCCGCCTCCAACGACGGTCCCTCGCCGACGAAGCAGGCTTTGACCTACAACTTCCGCGTTGACACCAAGGCGCCCGTCGTCGAGCGTGCCACGCTGAGCAACGGGGGTTCCACCCTCAACGTGGAGATCAGCGACGAGTCGCCGCTGGCGGGCTTCACGGTGAACGACCCGAACAGCGGCCAGTACATCTACCGCGACGTCATCCGTAACGACGCCGACCAGACCTACTCGAATGGTCGTTACCACTACACGGCCACCGTCGACATGAGCAGGGTGAGCGGCGGCAGCTCCAGCAAGCCCTACGTGCTCGCGTGGGACTACGGCCTCAACCACTCCGAGGCCACCACGATCGGGGCGGCTACCGGTAACGGCGGCGGCAACACCGGGGAACAGCCCGGTAACGGCGGCGGCGACAACGGTGGTAACACCGGTGACCAGCCGGGTAACGGCGGCGGCGACAACGGTGGTAACACCGGTGACCAGCCGGGTAACGGCGGCGGCGACAACGGTGGCGGCATCGGCGGCAACGTGTGTAGCCCCTCCATGGGTGGCCGCTGGGTGACCGACGGCTACCGCTGGGCGTGGCAGTGCAACAACGGTGCGTACCTGCGCAACGGCTGGTACCTCATCGACGGTCGCTACTACTACTTTGACGGCAACGGCTACATGCGCTCCGGCTGGGTGCGCGGTAGGGGCTCCTGGTACTACCTGGGCAACAACGGTGCCATGCAGACCGGCTGGGTCAAGATCGGTGGCCGCTGGTACTACCTGGGTTCCGACGGTGCGATGTACAGCGGTACCCGCACGATCGATGGAAACTCCTACGAGTTCAGCGAATCTGGCGAGTGGATCAAGTGATCTGACGTCTTCTTCGTGAAACATACCGCCTGGGCCCGGGAACGCTAGTGCGACAGCGTTCCCGGGCCCAGGCCTCGTTCATGGACGGGAGCGATGTCGTTCGTGAAACGGTGTCAAACTCGCGTGTTGTGTCGTGTACCCTACGAAGTAATGACCGTTGGGTCGGACTTTGTACTGCGCCCGTGCGGTCTGTCATCAACACATGGGAGTTTTACGACTATGACACCGAAGAAACCAGTGGTGTTGCTTGCGCTCGCTGGGGCGTGCGCGCTTGCGGTCGCGGCTCCGGCTGCCCTTGCGGCACCGCCCGCCCCCGTCACCCCGCAGCCCGCGCCGTCCGCGACCGAACCGATCATTCCGGTCGGCGATGTCGACACCGCGCTGACCTCGAAGAGCGGCCAGACCCCGGCCGCTGCACCGACCCAGGCCTCTGCTGCTGAGGACTCCGCGCGCGTCATTGGCATCATCGTCGAGCTGGCGAGCGGCACCGACCGCGCTGCCGCCCTCGCCGCCATGAACGAGGCCGTGGCTGGGGTTGACCCGGGTGCCTCCGCCGAGGTGAGCCGCGAGTACACCAACGCCTTTAGCGGATTCGCGCTGAAGGCCCCCGCCGGGTCGCTTGACGCGATCCGCAGCGTGAGCGGCGTGAAGGCCGCGTTCCTCGAGCGTGAGATTCAGGTCGACGATAACGTGACGCCCAACGCCGAGGGCGGTTTCATGGCCGCGCGCCTGGCGGGCCAGAACCCCGACAACCTGAGTGCCCAGCTCATCATGCACGCCGACCAGGTGTCCCAGAAGGGCGCGGGCAAGGTCATTGCCGTCATCGACACGGGCGTGGACATGACCCACCCGGCCTTCGCCGGTGCCCTGTCCGGGACTCCCGCCCTGGATGCGGGAAAGGTGGCCTCCCTGGCCGCCCAGCTGGGTGCGGGCAAGACAGGCACCTACGTCTCCGAGAAGTTCCCCTTCGCCTACGATTACGCGGACGATGACGCCGACGCATCCCCGGCAGGTTCCCACGGCACGCACGTCGCTGGTATCGCCGCGGGTAACGCCGGTGAGATTATGGGCGTGGCCCCCGACGCGCAGATCATCGTCGCGAAGGTTGAGCGTGACCGCGGCGGTATCCCGGACTCCGCGCTGCTATCCGCCCTGGATGACATGGCGGTCCTGCGCCCCGATGTCGTGAATCTTTCGCTCGGCCAGACTGCCGGCATGGACAACGCCGCCGACAGCGTCTACGCGGGAATCTTCGAGACGCTGCAGGAGAAGGGGGTCGCAGTCGACGCGGCCGCCGGTAACGAATTCTCCGCAGGCTACGGCAACAACTCGGGTAAGAACCTGGCCTACGCCTCCGACCCCGACTCCTCGACCCTGGATGAACCCGCTTCCTACGCCCCCGTGGTTGCCGTTGCCTCCCTCGATAACGTGCTTCAGGCCAACGGCTTCAAGGCGGCCGGACGAGACATCGCCTACCAGCGTGCGCGCGCGGAGAACGGCGACAAGATCGCTGACATCGCCGAGCTGCCCGCTGGCGACTACGAGTACGTTGACGGTGGAATCGCCTCCGAAGACGACGTGAAAGCTCTCAAGGAGAAGTACCCGGACGGACTGGCCGGTAAGTTCGTGCTCGTGTCGCGCGGTAAGCTGACCTTCGACGCCAAGGTGTCGAACCTTGCAGACCTCAAGCCCGCTGGCGTCCTCGTCTACAACAACATCCCGGGCGACGCGCTCATGGTCATGAGCCTGTCGACGCTGAGTGTGCCCGCCGGTTTCATGTCGCAGGCCGATGGTCAGGCCATGTTGGCTGCCGCCGACCATCACCTGACCCTCGTTGAGGGTATGACGGTCGCGCCCAGCGCCAAGCACTCGATGTCCGGCTTCAGTTCGTGGGGCGTCACCCCTGATCTGCGGCTCAAGCCCGAAGTGACTGCCCCCGGCGGCAACATCTATTCCTCGGTGCCTGACGGCGCATACGGGTTCATGTCCGGCACGTCCATGGCGACGCCTCAGATCGTCGGCGTGAGCGCCGTCGTGCTTGAACGTGTTCAGAACGATCCGCTCTTCGCCTCGATGAGTGATCGCGAGAAGGTGGACGTCGTCCAGAACCTCATCATGGGCACAGCCACCCCCGTCGTCGATCCGCTCCAGGACACCGGTGCCTACTACTCTCCGCGCAAGCAGGGATCTGGCCTGGTGAACGTTCTGGCTGCTACGACCTCGTCCGTGTACCCGACCGTGAAGGGTGCCCCCGAACAATCCCGACCCAAGGCCGACCTGGGGGATGGCACGAAGGGCTGGCATTTCGACGTCGTCCTGCACAACCTATCCGACGCGGCGGCGACCTATGAGATGAACTCTCAGGCGCTCTCCGACATCGTGACGGACGGCTTCTTCAGTGAGCGCTCCTCCGATTGGCGTGGCAAGGGCGTGGAGATCGCCTACTCCGGCGCTGCCTCGGCTACCGGCGAGGGCGCGAGCGTCACCGTCCCCGCGAAGGGCGAGGCCACTGTCGGCATCGACGTCACCCCCGGATCCGCGTTCGCCCAGTACGTGACAGACAATGCGCCGTCGGGTACCTTCCTGGAGGGCTTCGTGCGCTTTACCTCGCGCACGCAGGGTCAGCCCGACCTGACCGTCCCCTACGTGGGCTTCTACGGTGACTGGGGCAAGCCCGCGATCTTTGACCAGCTCGCCTCTGAGGGCGATGGGCACATTCTGGCCTCGGGCATCTACGACGGGGCGAACGGCAGTTCGCTCGGCTACAACCCCCTCGACGATGTGACAAAGCGTGAGGGTCGCCCCAACGCCGGGAATTACGTGATCTCCCGCGCCGATTCTGTGTATGCGCCCCATGCCGTGTTCCCTCGAACGGGAACCTTGCGTTCCGTTCACACGATGACGACAACCTTCACGAACGCTGCTGGCGAGGTCGTCGCCTCGTACACGTCTCACCAGAACTGGAAGTCCGCCCTGGACTCGAATGGGGTCATGACTGCGGTGGAGCAAGGCCATGCGTCCAGGGGACTGGACCTGACGTCCGACGAGTTCAAGAACCTGCCCGATGGCACGTACAAGCTGACGATTGCCGCCAGCAACGACGGGCCCTCGGCCACCGAGCAATCCATCTCCTACGACTTCCGCGTCGACACGAAGGCTCCGGTTCTGGAAAGCGTGAACGTGGACCTCGGGGATGTCGTCGGTCCTACCCTCGACCTGCAGATCAGCGACGAGTCCCCCATTGCGGGCTTTACTGTTCACGATCCCGGCAGTGGCTTGTGGTTCTACCGTGATGTCATTGATAACAGTTCCAATCAGTGGTTCAGTAATGGTAGGTACCACTACAGCCTGAGCCTCGGCCTGGGTGAGCTTGAGGACGGGTGGACTGCGCAGGGTGGCACGGGCGACATCGTCGCTCACCCCTATGTCATGGCGTGGGACTACGGCCTCAACCACTCCGAGGCCGTCACGATTGACCTGCCTTCCGACAACGAGGGTCCGATCGCTCCGTGCGTGAGTCCCACGGGCGGACATTGGGCCCACGACTCCACTGGCTGGTGGTACGCCTGTGCGAGCGGCACGGACTACCTCAAGGGCGGCTGGTTCACGATCAACGGCTCCGACTACCTGTTCGGTCCCAACGGCTACATGTCCACCGGTTTCCTCCAGCGTCCCTCCGGCGAGTGGGTCTACGCGGATTCCGAGGGTGCTCTGGTGGGCGGCTGGGTCAGCGACGGCGGCTCCTGGTACTACATGGATCCCGACACCAAGGTCATGCGCACCGGCTGGCTGCTCGATCGCGGCTCCTGGTACTACCTGTCTGACAGCGGTGCGATGGCCGTCGGCTGGGTGCAGGTTGACGGGTCCTGGTACTACATGAACGCCGACGGCATCATGCAGACCGGCTGGGTGAAGGTGGGTTCCTCCTGGTACTACCTGTCCTACTCCGGCGCGATGCTGACCGGCACGCAGACGATCAATGGACGTACCTACGTCTTTGACGAGTCGGGTGCATGGGTCAGGTGAGCTGAGCGTCGGCGTCTGACGAAGAATCGGGTTATAGGACACTACGTGTTGCTGGAGTGTTGACTTTTCGTTGTGCTGGTGTGGAAAAGTCGGTGTTTTAGTTGGTTGGGACCAACTATGAGGATGGACAAATCGTGTTGCTAGCAGGGTGACTTTTTGGCTTTGTCGCGCGGGAAAGTCATGTTTTTAGTTGGTCGTGTTTGCCTCGTTCCTGTGAATACTGCATCGTGCCCTGTGTGTGGCTGTCCCATGATCCGTCACGGTAAGACGTCAACAGGTCGTCAGCGCTGGCGGTGTAAACCCTGTCAAATCACGACGCTAAACGAAATCGACTCCACGGCCAAGCACCTTGATGAGTTCTTGGCCTGGCTGCTGGGTCGTCGCCGTCAGGCGGACATGCCTGGTGGGGGCCGCTCGTTTCGTCGGCGCTGTGAGCCATTGTGGCAGTTATGGCCGTTCAGCCCGATCATCGATGAGGTCCATGACGTCATCTTCGTCGACGGCATCCACCTGGGCCGAAACGCCGTGGTGCTTATCGCCCAAACACCCGATTGCGTGCTGGGCTGGTACGCGGCCAGGAGCGAGAACTCTCGGGCCTGGGGCGCGCTCATGAGCCGGATCGCACCCCCGGCCCTGGTCGTGACCGACGGGGGCAGCGGGTTCGCGAAAGCCTGCAAGAGAATCTGGCCGACCACGCGCGTTCAACGCTGCACCTTCCACGCGTATTGCCGTATCCGCCAAGCCACCACAACGCGCCCCAAACTGGAGGCCTCACAACGCTTATACGCTCTTGGGCGCCAGCTCACCCACGTGACAGACATCGAAGATGCTCAGGAATGGATAGGCGCCTACCAGGAGTGGTGCACGCGCTGGAAGGACTTCCTGGAGGAGAAAACACGCAGGCCTGAGGGGGGATGGGAATACACCCACGAACGTCTCGTGCGAGCGCGTAACAGCCTCAACAAGCTCATCTCCCAGGGGCTCCTGTTCACCTACCTGGACCCCACCTGGACACACCAGATGCCCGCGATGACCAACCAGATCGAAAGCACGAACGCCCAATTACGCCAGATACTGCGCGACCACCGCGGCATGCGCCTAACCCGACGCATGAAAGCCGTGTTTTGGTGGTGCTACACCCACTGTCCTCACCCGCAACCAGCAGCGACGATCCTGGCGACCATGCCCACCGACGCAGCCCTCGAAAATGCCTGGTACCACGCCAGCCAAACACACCAAGCCACCGGCATCATCCCCGGCTGGGGCGACGCAATCTGCTTCAACGAACTCCACCACACCACCCCCTACCACAACACCTGGGACTAACCCCAGCAACACGAAATGTCCTATAACCCGCTTGGTGTGCCCGTGGGCGGCGGGCTACTTGGCTGATGGTCTTGCTTGTGGTGCCGCTGGTGTTCCGGGTGCCGTCGGGCCCGGCCGCCCGCGAGATCGCCACACGCGAGCCTACGGCTCGGAGTGGTCGATCTCGAAGCCCGCCCGTGCCCTCCGTGCCCTCCGGCGCCCTCCGCACCGGCGGCGCTTGTGTTGCTGTGACTAGTCCGGCCAGGCCCCGCCGCCGCCCACGGGCACCGCAGCCTGGCACCGCAACCAGGCCCCTCCGGCACCCTCCACACCGGCGGCGCTTGTGTCGCTGTGACTAGCCCGGCCAGGCCTCGCCCCGCCCATGGGCACCGCCGCCTGGGTATCCGGCCTCTCTACCCAGTGGCGCCCGGTGGCAGATGCGGATTGGTGCGTCGTCTCGAAGCCTGGCCAGGCTCCGCCCCGCCCACGGGCACCGCCGCCCACGGATTCCACAGCCTGGCTCAGCAGGTCTTGCGGTACCCTCCATGCTGGTCGTGCAAACCCCCTTCGGGTGGCGGTGAGATCACGGTTCGAGGTGGTGTCATGCCCAAAGTGCAGACCACCTCGGCGAAAAACGCTGAAAACGGGCTGTTATGGGCGAAGTGGTCTGCGTTTTGGGCGCATCGGTACCTGTCATAGCGCGTCGCTCGCACGTGAGCCTGCTATTGCGAGCGGTAACCCGCTATGTCGCACGTAAACCCGCTATCTGGAGTGTGGGCGGGTCTGCCCAAGCTCGTATTAGCGGGTCCGCGTGCGGATTGGAGGGCCGGTGTGCGGATTGGAGGGTCGGCGCGCGCATGAGCGGTCCCACGTGCGACATGTTGGGGGTTATATGTGACTGAGCTGATTCGCAACGGCTCCCCTTGCTGCTCTGGAAGAGATTGCGCGGGCGGTGATGGCAGGCGGACCCGCGTGCGAATTAGTGGGCCCGCGTGTGGCTGAGTCGGTGCGGAAGAGCTGGAATCGTCACTGTGATGGGGTTTGTGTGCGCCGCCCGCTCCGTAATCTTTGCCCGGAATGTGACTAAAGAGGCGGGATCCCGAAGGATCCCGCCTCTGCTGCGTGTGTGTAGTCGTGGTGGTCGCGTCGTCAGCGCTACCAGTGCCCGGGCCCCGCGCCGGGGCATGGGGGACTTGCATCATGAGAGCCACGACACGCAGGCGACACGCCGTCGCGAGGCCTCTAATGGTGCAAGATCTCCGATCTCTCCGCGGCGAGTGGCGCGCACGGCGGCCACGGCCGCGTCACGAAGAATGCTTAGTTCTTCCACCAGCCCTTGACGGTGTCGACCGCGTGGGCACCCAAGTCGGACAGCGCGGAGTGGACGTTCACCAGGCCGGAGGACAGGCGGGCGGCCTGGAAGCGGGACGCGACGTTCTCCCAGTTCACCAGGTTCCACCAGGCCTTGACGTAGTCGGCCTTGACGTTGAGGTAATCCAGGTAGAAAGCATGCTCCCACATGTCGATCATGAGCAGCGGCACGGTCGCGACCGGGATGTTGCCCTGCTGGTCGGTCATCTGGTAGGTCACGAGACGCTTGCCGACGGTGTCCCACGCGAGGACGGCCCAGCCGGAGCCCTGCAGGCCCAGGGCGGCCGCGGCGAACTGAGCCTGGAAGGACTCAAACGAGCCGAAGAACTCGTCGATGGCAGCGCCGAGCTCGCCCTCGGGGCGCGAGGCGCCCTCGCCGGTCATGTTGGTCCAGAAGATGGAGTGGTTGGTGTGGCCGCCCAGGTTGAAGGCCAGGTTCTTCTCCCACAGGTTGATGGCGGCGAAGTCGCCGGCCTCGCGGGCGGCGGCCAGCTTCTCGAGGGCGGCGTTCGCGCCGGCCACGTAGTTGGCGTGGTGCTTGTCGTGGTGCAGCTCCATGATGCGCCCGGAGATGTGGGGTTCGAGAGCGGAGTAGTCGTAGGGCAGGTCGGGCAGGGTGTAGACGGTCATGATGCTCCTCCTGGGCGTCGTCATATAGCTGTTGACTCCAAGGGTAGTACTTTAGTCCCGGCTTGCGAAGGGGTTGTGTGTCACCTTTCGCGGATCGCGATCAACGACGAGGCCGGGGCAGGGGAACGCGATCACGCATCCTCCGCCCCGGCCTCGTGAAAAAGAGGGGAAAACTCAGGCCTTGGCGCGCACGCGACGCACGAGCGCGGAAGCCCCGACGACGATCCACGCGACGACGGCGCCGAGAATGACACCGAAGACGCCGGACAGGACGGTCTCGACGAGCCAGGTCACGAAGCCGCCCGCTGCGGACACCGCGTGCTCGGCGGTCTCGAGGATGTGGTGGAAGACGCCCACGCCGACCTCGGCGAGGTTCACAATGACGAGGTGGCCGCCGACCCACAGCATCGCGACCGTGCCGACGACGCCGATGACGTTGAAGACGTGGGGCATGATGCGCACGATGGTGCGGCCCATGTTGTCGACGGGGCCGGGACGGTTGTCCTCGGGGTCGAGCGCGCCGCGAGCCAGGTGGACGCCGAAGTCGTCGGCCTTGACCAGCAGGGCGACCAGGCCGTACACGAAGAAGGTCATGAAGAATGCGACCGCGATGAGGACGGCGACGCGCATCACCCCGTGCTCATTCGACAGGTTGGCCATGGAGACGAGCATGATTTCCGCGCTGAGGATCAGGTCGGTGCGGGTCGCGGAGGACACGATGCTCTTTTCGAGTTCCTCGGCGGAGGCAGCACCCCTCTCCTCGTGGTCCTCGTGATGGCCGGGCAGCCATCCGAGCTTCTCCAGGACCTTCTCACCGCCCTCGAAGCAGAGGTACGCGCCGCCCACGACGAGCAGGAATGGCAAGACCTGCGGTGCCAGCCACGTGAGCAGCAGGGCAATCGGTAGGATGATAAAGAGCTTATTAATAAGGGAGCCGCGCGCGATCTTAGCGATGATGGGCAGCTCGCGTTCCGGACTCAGGCCCGACACGTATTGGGGAGTGACGGCCGTGTCGTCGATGACGACGCCGACCGCCTTGGACGAGGCCTTGACAGCGTTGGCCGCCACATCGTCGATGGATGAGGCCGTGACCTTCGCGAGGGTCGCGATATCGTCGAGCAGGGCGACAAGTCCTCCGGACATGGGGTTTCCTCCTATGGCCCTCGTGTGGGTACCCGCGCATTGTACGCGCGGGGATAGTCTAGAGTCATGACAACTTCCGCACCCGTTCCCGCCCTCGACCGTGACATGATTGCGCGCCTGCGCGCCGACATCATCGCGTCGAGCTGGACGACCGACACCCTTGATGAGCTGCTCAGCGATGGTGCCCTGTCGGCCCTCATGCGCGATTCGCGCCTACCCGCACTGGTCGAACTCGCGGGCGTTGACGCCCCCGCAGCGACCTTGACACGTTTTTTTATCGGCGGACAGCCCGAGCGTGCCTCGGCCCTGGACGCGGCCCTGCCGACGCTGGGCGCGGCTGGCTTGGAGACCCTCGGCCTCGCGGCCACCATCGACGAGGACGAAGCCGCCTCCGCTCTCGTCATGCCTCGCCCGTGCTCCAAGTCCGCGCCCAAGCGTGAGCGCGCGCAGGCGGGCGAGGGGGAGGAGGCCTCGTTCCCGACGGCCCCCGCCCTGCCGACGATGCGTGATCCCGATGAGGAACCCGAGCCCGAGGCCGTGGCTGACCCGTGGATGCGCGCCCTGTACGACCTGCGTCCTCACGCGGCGACGCTGCCGGGCGGGGAGCACGAGTGGTGGGTGACCTCGGACCTGGGGGAGGGGCAGACCGGCAAGCCGTTGGCCGATCACCACGTGATGGGCATCGGCGGGGCGACCCGGACGTTGCTGGAGATGACCGTGCGCGATCAGGTCGACTCGGCTCTGGATGTGGGCTGCGGCTGCGGCATTCAGGCTCTCTACTTGGCCACGCACGCGCGCCGCGTCGTCGCGACTGACCTGTCGGCGCGTGCGTGCGCGCTCACCCAGTTCAACGCCGCCCTCAACGAGACGAAGATTGACGTGCGCGAAGGGTCACTGTTCGAGCCGGTCGAAGGTGAGACCTTCGATCTGATCGTCACGAATCCGCCCTTCGTGATCACGCCGGATACCGTGCGCTGCGCGTCGGGCATGCACGAGTATCGTGACGGCGGCATGGATCGCGACAACCTGATTGCCGCAGTCCTGCGCGGCGCTCCTGATCGCATGGCACCCGGCGGCACGCTCCAGATGCTCGCGAACTGGGAGATTCCCGCGAGCCGCAACCCGGACACGCAGTGGTCCCAGCGCGTCGACGAGTGGTTGGACGGTTTGCCCGTGGACGCGTGGGTCGTCCAGCGTGACGTCCTCGAGCCGGCGCGCTACGTGGACATGTGGATACGCGATTCGGGCGGCCCGCTCATGGCGCGCGCCGACTACGAGCGCGCCTACACGTCGTGGCTGGTGGATTTCCGTCGCGCGGGCACGGGCGCGATCGGCATGGGTTTCGTGGCGCTGCGCAGGCTCGACGAGGCCGAGGCCGCCTCGGGCGGCAGGCGCGCCTTCGACCTGTCCCTCGATGGGCACGCCCCGCGTGGGCAGGACGTGTCGTGGGCGCTGGCCTCTCTGCGCGGCCCGGAGCTGTGGGACACGGTGCTGACGCGCGCCTCGGACGTGCGCGAGGAGCGCCACTACGTGCCGGGCAGCCCGGATCCGGAGCTGCTGATTCTGCATCAGGGCGGGGGCTTGGGCCGGTCTGTGCCCGTCTCGTCGGTGGTGTCTGCGGTCGTGGGTGCCTCGGATGGTGAGCTGACGGTCGGCCAGATCGTGGCGGCCGTCGCGATGCTGAGTTCCGTCGAGGCCGACGACGTCCGCGCCGAGGTCGAGGCGCCCCTGCGCGATCTGATCCGCTGGGGGTTCTTGACGTACTGAGCGTTGTTGCGAGCGCGTGCGGGCGCGGCTGCGTGAGGCGGTCGCGCCCGCCCACGCCGTATCGGGTGGGCTGTGCGGCGTCATTTCGGGCGTGTTGTGAGCGCGGGCGGGTGCGAAGCCGACTCCAGATGTAGGACCCCTGTGCTAGCCTGGCGCCACAATGACGCGAAGGAGCGACATGGACTACGAGCTGGCCTACCGCTACGGCGTTCCCTCGCGCTTGGATGAACATGCGGGACTTGCGCTGGCGACCTCGGGAGGGTCCACCCCCGAGGGAGAGGCCGCGTGCCCCTATTTCTTCTCGGGATTCATGGAGCGCCCCGACGTGGTGGCCGCCGGCCTGCTCGCGGTCGCACGCGTGGCGCGCACCCGCTTCTACGTGCCGCCCGGCATGGTCGTTGCTCCAGGCGGTGGCCTCACCCGCATCGGGATGCTTGACCCGGTCGTGACCAACACGGCCGAGGGCCTGCGCTTCGAGTCTTTTAGCGTGTGCTGCGGCGTGTACGCCAGGCTCGACGTGGAGGCCTCGGCCCTGGACGCCGCTCACTGTGCGGTCGGCGTGACCAACGTGGACGTGAACCAGCCGCTGCGCGCCGCCCTGGCGTCGCTGCGAGCGGGGGAACCCCTGCACTTGAGCGTGGGTGAGGAGGGGCTGACGGCCACGACCCTGGACGAGGAGGTCACGGAGGAGAAGGTGCCGTTGTCCTTGCGCTGGCTCAAGGGCTTCGCGGAGACGCAGATGCTCTCCTCCGCAATGATGCCGCTCCACGCGTTGAACGCCGCGCAGGCCCGCGCGTTTATCCGAGGCCTGCCCAAGTCCAGCGCGACGGGCACGGTCATGTGGGCGGGGCGGGCCGTGCGCGGCCTGCGCCTGGGGACCAGGCCCGCGCCGGGGGCCGCGTGCGTCGCAGGACCCGAGCGGCTGCGCGTGTTCGAGCCGCTCCTGCACGTGATCACCTCGCTCGAAGCCTATGGGCCTGACGTGGACGCGGACAGCGAGCCGGTCGCCTCCCTGTGGGTCGCCCGCTTGCCCGGTGCGCGGCTGAGCGTGGGACTCAGCCCCGCCAAGTCGCGCGGCTTCTCGGGGGAGGGTGCGGTCCTGGCGTCCCTCGGTAACCCGCGTGTTGAGGAAGACGCGGACGCGCTCTCCGCCCTACTCTCCTTCGAGCCGCGCATTGATACGCAGCTCATGGCGGCCCGCTCCGGCCTGGCCCCCGACCGGGTGGCTGGCGGCCTGGCGCTCCTCGCATCGAGCGGGCAGGTCGGCTTCGACGTTACCGAGGGTGCCTACTTTCACCGCCCCCTGCCCGTCCGCCCCGACGCGCTCACCGCGATGCACCCGCGCCTGTCGGGCGCACGCACGCTGATTGAACGCGGCGCGATCACCCGCGAGGAGGGGGCACGCTTCCGCGTCGCCTCGGGCGCGAACCGCTACCGGGTGGAGGTGCCCGCCGGCCCCTATGCCATCGGCGAGTACAGCTGTACCTGTCCGTGGTGGATGAAACACAGGGGCGGGCGCGGTCCCTGCAAGCACGTCCTCGCCGTCTGTCTGGTCTTGAAGGAGGAATCGTGAGCAACATCCGTTGGCTGCCCGACACCCTGGATGAATGCATGGACTTTTGGAGGCTGCATCTGTGGGTCCGGCAGCACCCGGACCAGTGGACGCTCGACGAGGTCTACGCGCGCATGCTGGAGATCAACGGGGGCCCGCCCACGGATAGTGACCTAAGCATGAGTTCCCGGCTGTCCGGCCCGTGGTTGGACGGCATCGGCTTCCTGCGCCTGGCTGAGTTGAACGGCGACCTGGCCCTCGAGCATGACGAGCGGTACCTGACGGCGCTCATCGGCCTCGAACCCGGGCTGCAACTACCCCTCATGCGCGCCGATCAGGAGCTGCGCGAGGAGCTGGTGTGGGGGATACTCCGTCAGGAAGGCAACAGCGGCGTGTCGCTGTCCTCCTCCGACCGTTCTGCCACCATGGGTTCGAGGTTGTCGCCCGGTTGGTCGCGCACGCTTGAAGCCAGTGTTAACGAGGGACTCGTCGACCGGGATCGCCTCATCGATGCTCTCCTCGATATGCTCGTCGCCGACCTGCCCTCCGCGCGCGCCGGGTGGTACTCGCGCACCCTGCGCCTGCTCGCCATGACCCTTGACGAGGTCGAGTCCCGCCAGGTGGTCCTCTGTACCCTCATGTCCTCTCCCGTTGGGCCGACCGTGACCCTGGCGGTTGGACAACTGACCACCCTCGCCAAGGCCGGTCGCCTCGACTTGGAGCTGTTTGCGCGCAGCTGCGAGGGCGCGCTCATGGGGTCGAAGGCGAATGCCCTGCGAGTGCTGGGGGTCTTGCGTGACGGCCTCGGGGCCGTGGAAAGCACCGAGGCCGAACCCCTGCTCGGCGTTGCGTTCTCCTTCCCGGACGCGCAAGTGCAGCGGGCGGCGCTGGGCCTCGCACGCGACTACGTGACCGCCAGCCTCTTGACGCGCGAGAGCGTCGCAGCCATCGTGAGCCAGGCTGACCTGGACCCGCTGGTTACCCCCGAGGCACGAGAGTTCGTGTCCGCCGGAACGGTGGGCGACCGGCCCGGCCCCGGCCTCGTCCACGAGGCGCGGACTCAGGTCGAGCCTGAAGCCTTCCTGCCGCCTCTCCGGGAGGTGGCCGACCTGGTACCGATGAGCGCGGAGGACGCGAGCGGGCGGGTCGGCGTCCTGGCCGAGAAGGCACAGATGGGGCTCGAATACGAGCTGCTGCTCGCGTTCCTGACATCCCTCGAGTTCGAGCCGAGTGCGCTGGAACCGTTGCGCCCGCTCGTGCGGCGCCTGACCACGCGCAGATTTGGGTACGAGCGTATGCTCGGACGTCTCCTGCAGATAGCCCTCGATGGGGGAGAGGAGGGCGCGCGCAACCCGCTGGCCACAGCCACCACGTGGTTGGAATCGGAGAACATGCCCACCCTCATGCGAGAGCGCATCATCGAGGTCGCGGGCCTGCTCGCACGCGGGCAGCGGTACCGCCTCCTGGCGACGCCGACCGATGATCGGGGAGCCGTGAATCCCCTGACGCTCGTGCGCCGTGCCCTGGACAATGGGAACGCCACACCCCTTCCAGCCGACCTCACCCAGGCGCTGCTGCGCGTAGACACTGAGCACCCGGACTGCGTGGCCGCACTCGCGTTCGTGGAGGAGCGGGAGGAGGACCTGCCGTCCTCCGCCGTTGCCCGCATTCGCCTCGCCCTTGAGGGGGTGGTGCGCAGACGTGCCGAGGGCTACCTGTCCTCCCTCTCCGTTGCGTGGGAGGGGCACCCCGCCTACGAGTCGCGCAGCGGGAAGCCGAAGGTCGCGCGTGACGGCTCGCCCGTCTATGCGTTCTTTACCCCGCGTATCGTCGGTGCGCAGACGGGCGCGGCGGGAGCGGAGCTGAGCGCGCTTGCGGATATTGCGAGTGCTTCGGGCGATTTTACTGCCCACCGCTACATCTACCCCGCGTTGGTACGCCACTTCGCCGTCTGCCTGCTCGCCTCGCAGTGGTACGTGCTTGACAACACCCAGCTGACCTGTGAGTGCTACCGGGCCCTGTGTGAGCACGGCGGACGCTGGGATTCGCTGTCCGCGGGGCTTCTTGGCCAGGCGATGGGCGAACGCGAGGTCGAGTCGCGTGCGCTTGGCGTCGAGGCCCTGGCCTCCCTGGTGGCGCGCGGGGACCTCTCCTTCGACGAGGCCGTGGTCGGCTTCACGGCTGTGGCGCACACCGTGAAACTGAACCGGTGGGCGCAGGCGTTCAAGGATTTGGGGAACGTGGACCCCCGCCTTGCACTGGATCTGGCGCTCGCGCTGCTCCCCGGGCTTGAGCGTGGGCGCACGGGCATCGGACAGCTGCTGGGTGCCGTGACCGCGCAGTACGCGCGGGCGCAGGCCGAGGGGTGGGCGCCGCTGCTGGGCGAGGAACTTGTTGGCTGGCTCGCCCTTTTCCGAGGGACCTCCCAGACGGCCAGGTATGCTCGCACGCTGAAAGAGAAGGGACAATGACCGCGCCTGCGACTCTGGCCGAGCGCCGCGCGGCTCTCAAGCGCCTCCTCGCCTCTGGGGAGAGCGCCATCGACGCCTACGAGCGGGTGCTGGAGGGGGTCTCGGAGAAGGACCGGCGTTCCCTGTTCAAGTCCGTGTCCTTCGCGCGACTCATTCCGCCAGCCGTCGAGTGGGAGTGGGACGCGGTCCCCGAGGACACGGTGTGCATGTGTGCGTTCCTGCGCGCCGCCCTGGCTGGGAGCGATGACGCCGGCGACGACTACGGTGCCCGGTGGTCGGGCCGCCGCGGCGGTGACCCGCGCGAGGGAGCAGACCTGGAGCGTCTGCTCGCCGCCCACAGGCGCGGCGCGGCTCAGCGCAGCGGCGAGTGGCTCGAGGAGGCCGCCGGCAGCCCCGGCGGCGTTGCCTTCTGGCACACCTACCGCACCATTTTGGCTGAGCGTGGAGCGCACCTGGCCTCCGCGCCCTCCCTGGAGTACTTCGCGCGCAGGATCATTCCCGCGCCTCACCCCACTTCGGATGAAACGCAGCGCTTCTTCGAGGAGAACCCGACCTTCCTGGACCACGAGTTCTGGCAGTTCTTCCGCGTCGAGGGCGCCCTGCCCGGCTCGGCGCTTTTCGTGTGGATGTACCGCGAGGACCCCTCCGCGCCCGGCGGCGACTTCGAGCGCCTGCACAGCCACGACCTCGTCCACTACATGGCGACGCGCCTCCCGCAGCTGCGGCCTCGCATCCTCTCCGAGTGTCTGGCCGCCCAGAGGCGCGACTTCTCCGCATACAACGCCCGCGTCTTCTCGCGGGCCTGGGAGGCGCTCGAACCGACGCACGAGGAAAAGCTCGAGGCGGCCTCGGACCTCATCGCCCTGCTCGGGGCCGGGCCCTCGCCGACGGTGTTCCTGGCGCACAAGGCCCTCGTGGGCCTCGTCGGGGAGCTGTCGGTGGAGCAGGTGGACGCGCTCGTGCAGGTCAGCGCCCGAGTCCTCGCGCGCTCCGAGAAGAAGCTGCTGCGCTCGCACCTGCGCCTGCTCGCCTCCCTCGTCAAGGCCCATCCCGGGTGCGCGGCCGCCGTCAGTGACGTGGTCGCTGGGGCCGAGTTCCCCCTCGACCTGCGAGACCGCGCCGCCGCGCTTGTCGCGGCCCCCACTGGTTCCGGGGACTCTGACGCTTCCGGTGATCCTGCGGACGAGGCCGGGGCCGGGCCTGCGGGTACGGCCGCCCTCGGTGCGACCGCCCAGGGGCGCAAACCCGGGGAGGACACCCAGGCCTCGTGGACGTTCCCAAACGCCCCCGCAGCGGACCTGCCGCGCACGACGCACACCGCCGAGCTTCCCGCCAACAACGACGTGGCCGTCGCGGCGCTGCACGCCCTCTTCGAGGATGCGGCCGCGGGCACCGCCCTGCCCGCACTCCTGACGCGCATCAGCAGCGAGGGCATCGAGCTGGCGGAGGCCGACAAGGCGCTGCTCGCTAAGTACTGGCGCAGCGCCCCCAACTGGAAGGGAGCCAACCAGCTGTCCTACCTGGCCTCGCGGCTCCTGCGCGACGTGGAGGTGAAGGACGCGCCCGAGGCCGGCCACTTCCGCGGCTACCGGCGCAAGGGCAGCGAATGGGAGCAGCACCGCGGCCCGGTCCGCCTCCTGCACGAGCAGCTGCGCGTCGCATTGGGGGACAAGCCCTACGACAAGCCGAACGGTCAGGACATGTACCGCTTCGACCCGATCCTGACCGAGCCGCTGGAACCCATGGAGGTGCAGTGGGAGCGCCAGATTATCCGCGCCCCCTATCAAAAGCCGGTGAGCGTCGTGCGCGGCGAGTACGCCAAGACCGATGACATGCACGAGACGTGGGCGATCCCCGGGCAAACCCCAGCCACGGGCGAGGACTCGCTGGCGGGCGCCCTCGCAAACGTCGCGGGGGTGGCTCCCGAGTTCACCGGGCGGCTCCTGGAATCCGGGGACTACCGGTCGAGCGGCGTCGCCTACGCGTGGGCTGCCTGGGCCCTCCAGCACAACCCGGATATTCTGGCCGCCCACGCGATGCCCGTCCTCCAGGGCACGTTTGTCAAATTCCCGCAGGTCATCACTGCCTTCGAGGTGATCGTTCGCGCGCTGGGAGAGGGGTGGCGGGCGCCGGGCGCGCCCACCTACTCGGCCCTGGCGTGGGCGTCCACCGCCGCGCAGGCACACTATCGGGCCATCGCCGCCGAGGCCATCGCGCGCCTCGCCGACACCGGGCGATACGACCCGGCGGCCATGGCTGGTGAGTTCGGCTACCTGCTGCGCAACGGGTGGTTCGGACCCGGGAGGGTCACCCAGACGCTCACCGACTGCGCGTCCATCTCGGCGCTGGCCGGCTACCGCGTCGCCCAGACCATCGCCGCACTGCTGCCCTCCTTGGTCGGCGTCAGGGGTGCGAATCGTATGGTCGAGGCCCTGGTGGCGCTCGCGGGCGACTACGGCATGAGGGTGTGCGTGCCCGATGAGCTGCGCTCCAAGATGAAGGGATCGAGTGCCCTGGCCAAGGCGCTGCGGGCGCTCGACGCGCTGCCTGATGCCCCGACTGACCTCGCGCGCGAGGCGGCGGAAACACTCAGCGCGGCGCGTCCGCGCCGAGATTGAGGTGCCCCTGCGCGACCTGATCCGCTGGGGGTTCCTGACGTACTGAGCGTCGTTGTGTGCGCGGGCGCCTGCTACTGCGGGATTGCTGGCGCGGGGCCTGCATCGCGGCGTCCTCCACCAGGGAGGGAGCGGGCTGCGCGTTCTGGATAGGAAATGCCGATTTGGATAGGAACCG